>Ga0154631_1304_pt1 | contig 10863 bp, 10 predicted proteins | sample Rifle2008BG13ft_FD_116060 | JGI IMG/M metagenome (GOLD analysis project Ga0154631, IMG submission 116060) | Bacteroidetes bacterium RBG_13_42_15 | reverse complement strand
GTACCTGTTTTTCCTTTTATGAACAGGAAGATCGATCCGACATATAGTTTCGAGATCACTATCAAGCCACATTCATACCGGGTGTTTAAGACGACTGATGTGAAATGATCCGGAAATTATTACTTTTATAAACGTGACGGAATTTAAAATCTTTGCTATATGAAAAAAATTAAATGTTTCCTTTCGCTTTCAATGTTTGCTGTCTTGTTTACATGTTCATTAATCGGGCAGGAAGAGTATCCCAACGAGGGAATGCCTATCCGGGACCTCGACGGCAATGTCTACAGGATCATCATGACAGAGTCAGGTGTATGGATGGCACAAAACCTGAATACTTTCAAGCTTAATGATGGCACTCCGCTGCAAATTGTATATGATAATACCAAATGGAAGGATATTAAGGTTCCTGCTCGCGGCTTTTTCAAAAATAACGTGGAATATGCCGAGACCTACGGAGCAATTTACAACTGGTATGCCGTGGCATCAGGCAAGCTTTGCCCGAAAGGATGGCACGTCCCTGCAGAAGCAGAGTGGAATGATATAATGGATTATGCCGGAAGTGCTGAAAGATCAGGAGATAATCCTGCCAAGCTCAAGGAGGCTGGAACCGCTCACTGGAAAGCCCCGAATGAAGGTGCCAATAATGAAATATACTTCACAGCACTGCCTGCTGGATATGTATCATCCTTCAGCGAGGAGTATGAGCCAGGGACAAAAACACTCTGGTGGACATCCACCGAGGATATTCAGAATCTCATGCCCGGAGAAAAGCCATCCAATGCAGCCGTTGTGGGACTGAGCTATAACTTCCACAGCAAGACAATGGGTACCTTTGAGAAATGGAACGCATTGCCTGTCCGCTGCAAGACGGATGAGGAGTAAGGTTTTTATCGCGAAGCATTCTTATTGATCAGTATAATTTAGCGCTTTGCTTTTTCAAGATCGTGCTGAAACTGGCTGTTGCCATGCAAGGCAGCAACTGTTGCAGATCCCATGAATCTTCCTTCATCCACATCGCTGTACCAATGTAAGTTGCAGACATAGCGGCTTTCTCCGAACTCCCGTCCTTTTTGCAGAATCTCATTAGTCTGGTCCGGGAATGACTCTGTGAGTACCAATGCCCATGTCCAGCCTATAGCTGAATGTCCAGAGGGATATGAGCCGCTGGTTCTCAGGTAAATTTCTGATTCAGGGTCGCATGACGGCAGGTTATTCACCACGAACGGCAGCGGGCGCTTATAATGCATTTTGGCCGAAGAAGTGGATGAAGAGGCATCGGCAATAATCCTTTGAAGAAGCAGATACAGGTATGGAGTACTTTCAACAGATATCTTTTTGTTGAGGATAGCTGAAAATGAATCGATTGCTCCGGGGAAGTCAAGATCAGCATCTGTTTTTGCTATATACCAGCGAGCGGAATCATTTGAGTGAAGGTATTTTTCGGAAACTTCCAAATCAAGATTATATGCTGCTGATCCCGGTTGCGGAGGCGGAGGCAAAAGGGTCGTGCTGTTTGGAAGCTCATAAGTATTCAGATATCCGACTGGTTGTCCGGGATAAGCTTCTTTCAGATTTTCCGCAATATCGGCATACTTGGATGAAGCGCATCCGCTTAATGAACTAAATTGTATACAGTTGAAAATCAATTATATTTAAATGGACACTAATGATGTTAGATAATAACTAATATCTTAAAATCAAATTATTATGAAAAGTTATCTAAAATTTTTAGTCGTAATTCCTATAAGCAAGTGCATAATTCATTTAAAACAATATTATAAAGCAAACTATTAATGAAAAATAGCCCATCCATCTGGGATCAACTTATGTGGATAAATTTTTTACAGTATAAAATAAATTTGACTTGTATTATATTAATCTCGTACATTTGTATTAGTCATTGCCCCCGCAAGTTTTTTTCAATGTCTGTTAGTGTCTAACTAATTAGTATTTGTTATGGCATTCTACTATTCACTTGACAGGACTAATCCTGTAGATAGAAGGGTTGATAAGCGATTACTTCTATTAAAAGAGGGAATAAGGGCTCCATAAGTTCCTTGAAGTAATATTTTATCAGACTTAAGATCATTCTCTTCAACGGATTAAAGCAAAGATAAACTTTGTGAAGAGTATTTGAGTTACAGCTCTAAACACTGAATGCAATTTTGTATATTACTCATATTTAAGTTAAAAGGATGAAGACAAAACTATCAATTACTCTAGTGTATTTGCTGGTTTGTATGACCAGTTGTGAAAAGACTGCAAATGAAACTGATCCAGTCAAAATCATCATAGGTAAATGGGAGACCATTGAAATGGGTAATTGGCCTAACATGGAACCTGTTGAACCAATTGGGTATCGAGAGTTCTTGTCAGATAGTGTTCTCATTGAATATAGCTACCAGACTCAAGAATTTAAGTATAAAAAGTATTGGATAGATAGTCTGTTATATGAGTGTTTCTTACTAGAAAACTTATCAACCTGTACATTGGTTAGGAGGTATAGTTTTGAATTCTTTGATAATAATAAAAAACTGCGTTTGGATTACGTAGATATTGCTGCTTTGTTCAATACTTTTATTTTAAAACGAAAAGATTAATAAGTCATGAAAAAACTATTTTCCTTTTTTATTTTATTCCTATTTGTTTTTGTTTGTTACGGACAAGAAGATAACGGAAATATTAGAATTTCTCGTAACCATAATGGAATAATCAGATCCGTTGAAATTTTGGACCATGAGGAAATACCACATGTTCCAAAATCCGCGAAAGAATTTTTTGAGAAGTTCCTTCAAATTGGACCTGATGATGATTTCATAATTGAGCCACATGTTTCTAAAAGAACTGAATTTCGACACGAACACTATAATCAATATTTTAGAAAAATTAAGGTAGAATGTGGTGGCTATAATTTTCATTTTAAGAATGATAAACTGTACTTTGCAAGTGGAAATTATATTAAAATAGATTCTTTGAATACCCAACCCTCAATTTCCCCTGAAAGAGCTGAAGAGCTATTCGCAAAGCATAAGAATATACCTTTAAATTCCATTATCGAATCTCATTCTGAACTACTAGTTAGAGAATTATCTACTACAAAAATAAAGGAAGCATATCCTTATCTTATATTTAAAGTATATATTCTTTCAGATCAATTAAATAATACTGAATATGGTATAATAGATGCCCACACTGGTGAGGTCTTATTGCAAGAACCTTTTGTTATAAATTACAGTGCGACTGGAACATTTGCGACTAGATATAATAGTACAAAACAAAGTATGACCCAATATTATAACAGTGATTTTCACTTAGTTGATTCAACCAGGGGGGCAAAGATATATACAAGAAATCTAGATGGTAGTACAAATTATAATGACGTAATAGAACTGTCTGATGATGATAATAATTGGACATCTGCAGAACATTCATCAAGTGAGAATGATATGGGACTTGATGTGCATTGGGGATTTCAACAGATTTATGACTACCTGCTAAACAATCATGGATTTAATAGTTTTAATGATAATGGGTACCCAATAGTAGGTTATATACATTATGGATTAGATATTGAGGATAAAGATAACGCAGGTTACGATTTAAATAATAATCTTATGTATTTTGGAGATGGTGCTGATTGGTTCCGTCCTGTTGCAAGTCTTGATGCTGTAGCACATGAATTTGGACATGGAATTTCAGATTTTCAATGTGGTTGGATATATTCAGGCATATTGGCAACCTTTCACGAGGGACTTAGTGATATATGGGGTTCAATTATGGATTATAGGGTTTCTTCTCAACAACCCTGGAAAATAGGAGAACAAATTGATTTAAGTTATGGATGTATTAGAAACATACAAAATACTAATGACAGCAATGCAAGATTTAAAATTGCAGATACATATAATACTCCCACGTATAATGGAGGAGATCAATACGTAAAAAGCGGAGTCCTTTCTCATTGGTTTTACCTGTTAGTTTGCGGAGGGACTGGCACCAATGGTATAGGAAATACGTACAACGTATATGGTGTAGGTATGGACATGGCAGAAGATCTCATTGTTGAAGCCATATTTAACAATTATCTGGACAATGTTTCTACTTATGAAGAAGTACGAACTGCCTTTAAAAATGCTGCATATGCACTTTCATCTCAACAAAATAGTATTTTAGTCAATCAAGTAGAAAATGCATGGTATGCTGTTGGAGTTGGTACTAAACCATCACAAATGAGTTTAACAGGTCCATGGCTTCTTTGTTCTTCTGGACACTATTATACTTTGCATGATCCTCCTTTTGGCACACTAACATGGCAGACAAGCTCTAATATTCAACGGTTATCAACCCAAGGATCAAATCCATGTAATTTCAAATCAATTAGTAGTGGTTGGGGATGGATTCAAGCCTCGATAGACGGGATTCCAGGACCAAAGAAAATTGTTTGGTCTGGCAAATTTGAAAGTACAGTAGTTACTGGTACTGCAGGTGTTTGTCCAAATTCAATCTATACATATACTGCTCAAGTACCAGGAGGAGATTCATCATATACTTATTCTTGGACTTATCCCAGCAATTGGTATTACTATTCCCAATACAAAAATACTATTACTCTGCAAACTCCATCAAATCCTTATTATGGCACGGTGAGGGTAGCTATAACCAATTCATGTGGTACATCAGAATATTCAGGAATAACAGTCTATCCAGGATATGGATGTGGTGGATATTATTCAATGTACCCAAATCCTGCCTCAGATGAAATTACTATTACAATCAATGAACCTGAAACAATAGTAACGGAAAATGAAGATATTTCTGGAGTAGTTGTTTCAAAAGTAATTCCCTCCGATCAATTATCTTTTACGATTCGCATTTATAATAGTTTAGGTACTTTAGTCTCTACAGCAACCAGAACAGGTACAAGTTTTAAAATACCATTAATCAACCTGCGTGATGGTACGTATATTGTTGAGCTCAGTGATGGTAAGAATAGTTATAGAGAACTATTGATTGTGAAACACGATTAAAATTTATTATTATGAGTTATTATGATATAGTTAATGCCATTAATTCAAAAATTGGTGGGACAAGCTATTCCTCATGGACAATTGGAGTTACAGATTATCCTCATATAAGAAGAGAGGAGCATGAAAACAATGGTGAAGATGTAACTTCATGGACACACTATTCTACCGATAGTGAAAATGATGGACGAAAAGTAGAAAAACATTTCATAGATCTGGGTATGAAAGGCGGTACAGGAGGTGGTGGTAATGCTGAATACGTCTATGTATTCTAATGTCAATTACTAATTAACCAGGTAAATAGATGTTCGGATTGCTCTCTTAATATTTTATTGCCGTTGGTTTTAACCAACGGGAAAAAGTCTTAAGACTATTCAGGGCTTTAGCCCGAAAAGAATTGGACTAAAGTCCTTAACAAATACAGGAATTCTTAATCCGTCAGCTGAAGCTGACGGCAAGCGAAATATTATTCTCCCTTTCTCCCCATCTCCTCTTCACGCCCTCTCCACCTCTCAAGAACCCCTGGAAATCAACCGTGCTGATTCCATCCCTCCGGGATTCAAACCTGGGGGGATGGATTTTTATTTGACTTACATTCATACCTTTCGTAACTTTGTAATAATTAAATTATTAGAGACCATCTAATTCTTTAACCTTATGAAAAAAATCGTTTTTTCTGCAATTTTATTACCGCTGTGCATTTTGACAACAGCACAAATTCCTGTCATTACTCTGGTAAGTCCTTCCTCAGTGGATAGAATTAATAATTCAGGTCTGACATTTGTCAAAGCAGAAATTGTTTCAAATAGTCCCTTACAGAAATTCAGGATCATTAATGATGGGGTGACTATAGTCAATGAAAAAGACATGATACCTGAAAAGAAAGATAATGTAACTTATATCATTGGGACCAAAGCTCCACTTAAGAAGGGTTTGAATACTGTTTATGTGGAGGCAAAAAATTCTTTTGGCTGGGCAATTTCAGAAAAACGCATTATTACAAGCCAATTTGAACCTTTTATCACCTGGTTCTTCCCTGGTGCTGATAAAACAAATATTGAATCGGGGATAGTTAATATCAAAGTTGAGATAAAGTCCGATTATGAACTTCAGAATTTAAGTATAAATATTAATGGCACTGAATCAGCTGATCAAATGATTGGCATAACTTCCCGGAATAATGGTACTTATGTTTTTGAAAAGTTAATACAGCTTACACCAGGCGAGAACAATGTTTATCTCACCGCGGCAAATGCAAAAGGAGTGACCACATCAGTTACCAGAATTATCAATTTTGGTTTCATACCTAAGAATCTTAACAAAAATGCAATCTATGGTACTTTAGGACTTGGGCCAATTTACGGGACCCTCATAGGGAATTATGAACATTCTGTTTATCAACCTGACGATAGATTCTTTTCTTCAATCAGAGCACGGATTGGAGTTGGACCCTGGATTTTATGGGAAAGTGGGGGTATCCACTATATTGCAACTGTTCAGGCTCTTTCCGGCAAAAGGAAAGGTCATCTTGAAATCGGAGCAGGTGCAGTTCTAATCCAAAATTTTACTTATAATTTTAGTAGTGTTTATAGCAGTAAATTATGGCCTGCAGGTAATTTAGGCTATCGTTATCAAAAGCTCGAAAATTCCGGAGGAGTTTTCCGGATAGGAATCGGATTTCCTGAAACTTTGTATTTAAGCCTTGGCTTTTGTTTTTAAGTCTTTTACAGCTGTTCAGGTTGTCTTGTAAAAACCCATAATAGACAAAACCATTCACCAGGTCATCTGAAGAAGCGGATCTGGATGAGTAGCAAAAATTAATTTGACTTGTATGGTATTTGTCTTGTAACTTTGTTTAGAATCATAATCTGAATCAATTCGTCGTCTGTTAATTGAAATAGATTTCATTTATAAGGTTTCTTTGATTAATAAAAAACTTTATGAAATGAGAATAGAACCGGAAATTCAATTTTTATTTCTAGTCACCATAATAACGGGAGCATCTTTAATTCTTAAAAGTTGCACAAAAGAGGATAATTTAATTGAGTATGGAATTGTTACAGATATTGATGGTAATTCTTACAAAACAGTCAAAATAGGCTCCCAGTGCTGGATGGCGGAAAACCTGAAAACTACCAGATTTAACGATGGTATGGATATCCCGGTTGTAAAAGATGGCTCGGTATGGGCAGCATTATCCACCCCTGGTTACTGTTGGTTCATGAATGATGAAGTCACCAATAAGACTCCTTTTGGAGGATTGTACAACTGGCATACCGTAAGCTCGGGAAATCTATGCCCAACAGGTTGGCATGTGCCAACGAACCAGGAATGGAATATACTTATTGATTATTTGATCGCTAACGGTTATAATTATGATGGCACCACAACAGACAATAAAATAGCAAAGTCTCTGGCTTCCACTTCCGGATGGAGAAAATCAGGAGCTATAGGAACACCTGGTTCTGCTGATCATCCTGCAAATACAAATAAAAGTGGTTTTACAGCTCTTCCAGGCAGCTGCAGGTATTATGATGGTACATTCCCCATTTATGGGATTGGAGGGGGCTGTATGATGTGGTCTTCTACGGAACACTCTGCAGAACTTGCCTACTATTTTGGAATGGGATCTGGTAGCTGCGCTGTCCAAACAATTTATTACTATAAAAAAGAAGGTTATTCTGTTCGCTGTTTGCTTGATTAATAAAATAATTACCGGGGGACAGATGCTGGGATTACGATATAAATTGGACTAAAGTCCTTAACAAATACAGAAATTCTTAATCCGTCAGCTGCCTGCCTACACTACCGGCAGGTAGGAAGCTGACGGCAAGCGAAATATAATTCTCCCTTTCTCCCCATCTCCTCTTCACGCCCTCTCCCCCTCTCAAGAACCCCTGAAAATCAACCGTGCTGATTCCAATTGCCGGGTCCTCTGAATAAGGGGACTCGGGTAAAAGTTATTCGGGTTGCTCTCTTTGCGTTGCATCCGTATCTATCGGCTTAGGCATGCAACCAAAACGCAACCTTCGCAGTTGATAAGTGCTCGTCTGAATTTGAAAAAGAGCACTTACTCGTTTTGTTTTATTCAAGTTTACGAATCAGTGCGAAAATCATCCTGGATATCTCTTCAAGAGATGATGTAAATTCCTCATATTCTTTTTGCTCAAGCTCATTGGTTTCATAAAGAAATTCCATAATAGCTGCACATTCGAAAGCACTTCCTCTGGAAATAACAAGGAGATTTTTTCTGTCTTTGTTGCTGAACCGCGAAGAACTCTCCGCAATATTGAGCATTATACTTAAAGATGCTCTCCTAAGCTGATCGTTCACAACCCGGTCAAACCTTTTACCCACTAATAGCCTGATTATAGCTTTATTAAAAACCTTGGACTTCTGGTAAACATCCAGTTTCTGAAAATCAAACATTTTGATGAAGGTTAGATTGTTAGCACTAAAATTCAACGAGACTAAAAAGTAAATATACGAAAAAAGAGTGAGTGTGAGAGTGAGAGTGAGACAAAACAGATCGAGAGTGCTCACTCCCGCTCCCACTCTCGCTCTGTTTTGTTGACCCACCTGGGCTCGAACCAGGACTCTGCGGAACCAAAATCCGACGTGTTGCCAATTACACCATGGGTCAATGTATCAATAATTGACGACGCAAAATTAACAAAAATTTTAATTGTGGTATTGCCTGAGTCAGAGAGGCCTTGAGAGTATTGACTTATAAAGATCGTCATTCATATAATCAACTTTTACAATACGGAAAGAACATTCCATCAGCGATTTGATTATATGACCGAGATCGCTCATATCTTCATCACCTTCCTCATAATACCACGTAACAGCAGTATGATGAGACAAATTATCCAATCCTGATAATTCCCTCAGCAGAATGTAAAGCCATTTTGTTGAACCGCTGTTGATAAAGTCAAATCCCAGTTCGATCCTGGTTTTTCCCTGCCGGTCTTTTATATATTCTGTGATCCATTTGTGAATTGATTCATAGAAAATGCTGGGATTATCAATTATTGATCTTCCCATTATAAAGATCCTTCCGTGTTCGAGCATGATCCACGGCGTTCTTTTTGTAGGTTCTATATGCAGTTTGTCAGGATACATATAGCAATCAATTCACCTTTGCTGCTGATTTAAATTATCCCCCCTGATATTGAGACCGCATCCGTGTGTAAAATCAGGTTCCTTCCTGGTTGAAGAGAGTCGGTTCGGATTCTTCCCATAATGAAGGATGCTCATCATCAAACCTTTTCAGTATCGCCTTCATTATTGTCTCCCTGAAAAATTCTGATTTATTGCTGATCCTGTAACGTCTGCAGTAAATTTCCAGGGCTCTCATCTCCCTGTCGTTAAGCATCACCGAGAACCTGTTGATCCTCTTTAACTGCTCTTCCTTATAAACCAGATGCCTCAATTCGTGGTGGTTTCCTGATTATCCGGCTAAATTATAAAATCATTAAAACACAGTGGAATAATAAAAAGGACAGTTTTAAACATAAAAAATCAGCCGGAGTGTATCTGGCTGATTATCTTTTTGTTATTATATTGACAACTTTATCTTTGAAGGACCCCCGTCCCGCTGAAGCGGGACTGCCCCCTGAAGGGGGCCTAAAATCCATATTAAATTTTAATCAGTAATGGATTTAGCCCCCCTTCAGGGGGGTTGGGGGGTCTATTCCGTTACGCCTTATTTGCGCTTCCAAGCACATTAATGACCTTGTGCCTGTAAAGCTCCTTCAGCTTGTCGCGTGCAGGACCAAGGTAGTTGCGCGGATCAAATTCCCCTGGTTTTTCAGCAAATACCTTGCGGATGGCAGCTGTCATTGCAAGCCGTCCGTCACTATCAATATTGATCTTGCAGACTGCTGACTTTGCAGCTCTGCGCAGCTGATCTTCAGATACTCCGGCTGTGTTTTCCATTTTCCCGCCATATTTGTTTATCTCAGCCACGATATCCTGAGGCACTGAAGAAGCCCCGTGAAGGACTATAGGGAAACCGGGAATACGCTTTTCACATTCCTCAAGAATATCAAAACGCAGAGGAGGAGGAAGCTCTCCGGGTTTTACCTTGAATTTGAAAGCTCCATGCGATGTTCCGATTGATATGGCAAGGGAGTCAACTCCTGTTTTCTTCACAAAGTCTTCCACTTCCTCGGGTCTTGTATAATTCGTATGTTCAGATGATACTTCATCCTCTATGCCGGCAAGAACTCCCAGCTCTCCCTCCACAGTCACATCGAACTGATGGGCATACTCAACAACCTGCTTTGTAAGCTTAACATTCTCGTCATACGTGAAATGCGATCCGTCAATCATCACTGAAGAAAAACCTGTTTCTATACACGATTTGCATGTTTCAAATGAATCTCCGTGATCAAGATGCAAAACTATCGGGATCTGATAACCCAGCTCTTTTGCATATTCCACTGCTCCCTTTGCAAGAAACTGCAGAAGCGTCTGGTTGGCGTATTTGCGCGCTCCTTTCGATACCTGCAGTATCACGGGTGATTTCGTCTCCACGCAGGCGCTTATAATAGCCTGCATCTGTTCAAGATTATTGAAATTGAATGCCGGGATTGCATATCCTCCCCTGACAGCATCTTTAAACAACTGTCTTGAATTCACTAAACCCAGTTCTTTATAATGTAGCATGGTTTCATTGTTTTAACAGCCGCACAAGATAGTTATTTTTCATAAAAATAAGTCCGTCAAATTAAGATAATAACTATCTTCGTAACCAATTTTTCAAAATAAAACTGTACTGATAACAAGTTATAAATGCAACAGAATCCATTTGTTCCCGTATTTGTTTATAAAA
>Ga0154631_1278_pt2 | contig 10903 bp, 7 predicted proteins | sample Rifle2008BG13ft_FD_116060 | JGI IMG/M metagenome (GOLD analysis project Ga0154631, IMG submission 116060) | Bacteroidetes bacterium RBG_13_42_15 | reverse complement strand
TTTTTAGTGAACAAATTGAAAAAAAGGTTGTTATAAATACTAATTTTGGAACTAAACAAAACAGAATAAAATGAGTCTCACAGGACCAGGTCCTCTTGTTGAGCTTGACGGCAGGAATTTGTATTATGCTTTTATTGCGGGTGCCAGAAAAGTAATTGAAAATCAGGTTGAACTCAACAGGATAAATGTATTCCCTGTCAGTGATGGGGATACAGGCACTAATCTTGCAGGTACAATCAGATCAGTAATAGAATCACTCCATCCCCACAGGTCATACAAAATTACCGCCGACAGGATTGCCGAAGCTACCATGATAAATGCCAGAGGGAATTCCGGAATCATTTTTGCCCAGTTTTTTTACGGACTGAGCAATGAAACAGGAGAATTCCGTTCAGTTACACTAAAGCAATTCGCAGAATCCCTGATGAAATCGGTAAGCTACGTTTATGCAGCAGTAGCCCGGCCTGTCGAGGGAACGATGCTTACCGTCATCAAAGACTTTGCAGATTACATTTATAACAGCCGAAATAAGTTTTCAGATTTCAATCATATGCTTGCCAGTTCATATGAGATCCTTAAAAAATCACTCCGGGAAACAAAATCAAAGCTGGCTGTTCTGGGAAAGAATAATGTCGTTGACGCAGGTGCCAAGGGATTTGTTTTATTTTTTGAAGGCATTATGGAATTTATTAATTCCAGAAATATCAGGGACCTTATGTCTTCCAGACCTTTAACAACTCATTTTGAAAAGGCAGAAGAAATGATCACCGAGAAGATGAGTTTCAGATACTGTACAGAAGCTGTCATTAAAGATTGCAGAATTGACAGGGAAATGCTTATAAGAACTCTCGAAAAGTATGGAGATTCTGTTGTCGTGGCTGGGGCTGATAAATTAAGAAGGATCCATCTTCATACAAATGTTCCTTCCGAACTATTTAATAACATCAGGGATGCCGGTACTATAACATTTCAGAAAGCTGATGATATGGTTCGCCATTATCAGACAGCCAATGAAAGAAAATGGAAGATAGCCCTTGTTACTGATTCCACCTGTGACCTGTCGCAGGAACTTATCGACAATTACCAGATCAACGTGCTGCCTGTAAATATAAATTTTGGTGAAAACCATTATCTTGATAAAGTAACCCTGCAGCCGGAGCAGTTTTACAGCCTTCTGAGTGAAACAAAAGATCATCCAAAAACCTCTCAGGTAAATGAGAATACCTTCGTCAATCTTTATTCGCATCTGGCATCGCACTACGATTCTGTGATAGCAATTCATTTAAGTGATAAATTAAGCGGGACATTTTTCAGCAGTCAGAAAGCCGCACTGAAGATTTCCGGCGAATTCGGAAAGCCTGTGACAGTATTGAACTCAAGGAATCTTTCAGGTTCGCTCGGTTTGATAGTATTGCGTGCGGCTCAGGCCATTGAAAGCGGTTTTTCCCATGATGAGATAGTTTCCCAGGCGGAAAAATGGATACAGAACGCCCGCATCTTTGTGAGCGTCAAAACGATGAAATACATGGTGCGCGGAGGAAGAGTATCGGCTGCAACAGGGCTGATAGCAAAGATCCTCAATATTAATCCGATCGTTTCGCTCGATCAGTCCGGAAAAGCGGTTCTCTTCGATAAAACATTCAGCCAGAAGGCAAATATGGAAAGGGTGATGAACCATGTCCAAAAGATAAATGATAACAAAAAGATCTGGAACTATATTGTGCTCCATGCAAATAACACCAGGTCTGCCGAATGGTTTTCGGGAAAAATGGAAAAACTGACAGGCAAAAAACCGGTTTCAGTTGTCAACATATCTCCTGTCATTGGTGCAAATGCCGGTGCAGGAGCCGCATCAGTTGCCCTGCTTTATGATTAATTAAATTACGGATGACATTTTTTCAAATTTATTTCCAGGCATTGCTGGTGATCCTTGGGCTGATGTCCCTTCTTTGGATAATCAGCGTAATTATCAAAAATGTAAGCATTGTCGACCTCTTCTGGGGTTTTGGATTTGTACTGACAAATGTTTACTATTTTATCAGCACTGACGGCCTCGGGCTGAGAAAAGTAATTCTTTTGATCCTGGTCTCCATTTGGGGACTTCGCCTGACAGGATACCTTTCATGGCGTAACATTGGAAAAGGAGAGGATTATCGCTACAAGCAGTTTCGCCGCAAATACGGAGAGAAAAGGTACTGGTGGATAAGCTTCTTTCAGACTTTCCTGCTGCAGGGAATACTGATGTGGCTGATCTCTGCACCTCTTCTCGGAGCTCAATATTATGGCCCGGGAAAAAGCCTGGGTATTCTTGATTATACTGGTATGGTTCTCTGGATCACAGGTTTTATTTTTGAAACATTCGGGGATTACCAGCTGGCCAGGTTCAAAGCCGATCCATCCAATAAAGGGAAAGTTCTTTCTTCCGGCTTATGGCGCTATACACGGCATCCGAATTATTTCGGCGACTCCGCTGTATGGTGGGGTTACGGCTTTTTATGTCTGGGTGCCGGCAGCATATGGCCGGTTCTTGGTTCAATCCTGATGACAGCATTAATAATCAAGGTATCAGGGGTTGCCCTCCTCGAAAGAAACCTGGTTGATAAAAAGCCCGAATACAGGGAATATATTGAAAAGACAAGTGCATTTATCCCCTGGTTCCCGAAGAAATAATGTAATTACAATGTAATTACATCAATCTCCAATATTTGCATTAAAGGTATCGCCCTGGTCAAATTCACCTGAAGTGTATCCTCTTCTGAACCACTCCTTACGCTGGGCTGCGGTGCCATGCGTAAAAGCATCCGGAATAACACGTCCCTGGTATCTCTTCTGAAGTACATCATCGCCAACGGATGCCGCTGCATTCATAGCCTCTTCAATATCGCCGGTCTCAAGCGACTTGAACATCTGCTGGTCGTAATGCGCCCACATACCTGCAAGAAAGTCGGCCTGCAGTTCAAGCCTTACCAGGAGCCTGTTTGCGTTTACTTCGCTCATTCTTGCCCTTTGATTATTGACATCACTAAGTATTCCGAGCTGGTTTTGCACATGGTGGCCAATTTCATGGGCAATAACGTAAGCAACTGCAAAATCGCCATTTGCTCCGAACCTCGATTTAAGTTCATCAAAAAAAGCAAGGTCGATATATACCTTCTGATCACCCGGACAATAAAATGGCCCGCTGGCGCCGCTTGCATATCCGCATGCAGATTGAACCTGATCCCTGAACAGAACCAGGGTTGGCATCTGGTAAGTCATATTCGACTGGCGGAAAACAGTTGTCCAGACATCTTCCGTTCCGGCAAGTACTACTTTAACATATTCTGCCATTGCTTCCTCTTCCGGTGTAGCAGTAACAGGACCTGATTCAGTTGTTTCCTGTTGTACAGTGTTAACCACCTGCGAAGGATCTCCTCCAAGCAGTAAAATCAAAAGGACTATTACAATGGTTCCGATCCCGCCGCCAACAGCCATTTTACCTGTAGACATCCCTCTGCGGTCCTCTACATTATCGCTGGTGCGTCTGCCCTCAGTTCTCATAATGCTTTATGTATTTAAGTGCTAAAATTATAAAAAGGTTTGCTGATATCATAATACTTAAAAACATTTGAAAACAGAAAAAAATATTAATAGCGTTCGACCAAAATATTGAGATCCCTCACTTCGGAATGTCAAACCTTTCAGGAGTTTTACCAAAGAGTAAGCTCTTTAAATTCTGAAAATATTATTTGGTTTTTAAATTACCGTTGGCTTTAGCCAACGGATCTAAAAGCCACACATATTCAGGGCTTTAGCCCAATACATTTCCAAGCGGTCTCCAATTCCAAGAATGGTGGACTAAAGTCCCGAGGAAGAAAGGGAGGTTTATCAGCCGTCGGTTAAAACCGACGGTAATTGATATCAAAGCCAATTGATAACACAACTTGAAAAACATTTCCACTGGTTTCAAGTTGCTAACCCGGCACATGAATTACCGCTGGCTTTAGCCAGCGGATCTGGAAATCAACCACATTCCGGGCTAAGTCCATCATCAATTGCAAAATAATTAAGTACTTTGTTATTACTACAATTCAAATCGGAACGTAACCAAAAAGCTCTTTAATCCCGATTTACAAACGATTTTTAAAACAATGTTTAATTTTTAGCTGGCATGAATATTATTGAATTAAGTTCAGAATTCATGGGAAAAAAGCAAAGAGCCTGTTTAATACAGATTGAATTTCATTACTAACTTGCGTTTATAAAACTTTTTAAGTATTGTAAAGTTTTATCATACTTTTAGTTCAAAAACTAATAAATGAGAGATTAATCCATTGACTTCGCGAGATTCTTATTCCTGGCAAATCAATGATAAATTAAATTCATAATATTATGACAGAGTCTTTTTCTAATAAACTTAAGAAACTAGAAATACTAGTTGAAAAATCGCCAAAAATTGATCGCCATTTTTCAATACCAAGGGAGGAATTTGTTGAACGTCGTTGCTTGATCTGGAAGGCTTTACGGGAAGAGTCAAATATTGATGTGGCGTTTGCTTTTTCAGACGAGCATTATAGCGGAGATGTACCATACATGGGCGGAAATACAAATTATTCTATTGAGCAGGTGGCATTTGGGCTTGGTCCTGATCCTTACACTTCCGGGATTATAGCCGGATTTGAAGGAGTTTATATTGCCGCTCAGCTTGCCAAACGTGCAGGGATCAGAGTATATCCTACTGAGAGTCTGCAACTGGCTGATGAAAAATACCCGGTAGAAGGATTCTCCTTAAAAGATATACTGGAAACCATTGCCGGCCGTAAAGTAAACCGTATCGGGATATTATCTCCCCGGCAGGTTATACCTGCCGGAATTGTAGCCAATCTGGAAGAGATTGTAGGTAAAGATAATATTGTTGACACTCAGGTGCCATTTCAAAAAGTAAAAAACCTTAAGAGCACAAATGAAATGAGGCTTATTGAGGATGCCGGTTATGTAACTTCTCTTGCCCTGCGCGCAATGCTTGCTGTTATGGAACCAGGTATGGACGAAACTGAGGTAGCCGCCTTTGGTGATATGTTGGCGAAATGGATGGGATGTGAACGACAAGGTTTTCAGACAATGGCAGGTTCAGACATAGCTTGTGCTACGATGATCGGACCGGCCCTGAACCGGCAGATTATTGAAGGCGAGTATATGCATCTCGGAACTTCTTACAAAAGAGATGGCCTTACAGCCTGCTGCAGAAGAAGTCTTTTCACAAGCATTAACGGAATAACGGCATATCGTGACTATTTCAGAAAAATTGTGGAAGATGGTTTCAATGTTGGGCTTGAAGCCTATGTTGATATTGCAGAAAACAATAAACCAGCAAAATACCAGGAAAAAGCACTTGTGGATTTCTTTAATAAAAAGACTGATGAAATGCTTAACCTCGTTCAAACTGCATCTGGCAAAAAGGAGGCTTTATTGTTAAAAGAAAGATTATTTTCAGACATCCCGGGCATTGGTAAAGGGCTTGCCAGAATGAAACCTTACACCGGAACTCACAATTCAGGGTATACGGAGTGCCAGGAATTCTTTGGAGCGATCACTTTAGAGTCCGAAGAACCTCTGGAGAAACAGGTGGTTACTATGCTGGATGTTGCATTGAAAGGCCGAGGCAGCAAATGGTTGGGTGAGGAGTTCGAGCAGATTATCCCCGGTTTCGATTATTGGGTTGTTGAAGACACTTTGGGGAAATATGGTAATAAAGTAAAAAATCTGACAGGAGAGCTTCAACCGGGGGGAAGAAGAGTTAGTGGTATAGGGAAAATACCAGTAAATGTTCAGTCTCTGGTCGGCAACCTGAATGAATATGAAGTCTGATTCGACATTGAAAACAAATGAATTAACATTTTTAAAATGAAAAAAAGACTTTCAATAGTCGGGTTAATTCTCCTGATTTTTTTCGTGATTTCATTGTTACAGAACATGCTGGGACCACTGATCCCTGATATTATTAATGATTTTAACTTAAGCCTTACACTTGCTGGTTTCCTTCCATTTTCGTTCTTTATCGCTTATGCCGTGATGTCCATTCCCACAGGATTTCTTATAGAGAAATTTAAGGAAAAAACCATTATGAAATTGGCATTTTTCATATCATTTATCGGTGCATTATTGTTTGCTACAAATTCAAATTTCACCTTTGCGCTACTCTCTTTGTTTTTAATGGGTGCAGGGGTTGCAATGATGCAGGTAGCCATTAATCCCCTTTTACGTGTTTCGGGCGGAGAAAAACATTTTGCCTTTAATTCTGTACTAGCACAATTGATTTTTGGATCAGCCTCCTTTATCAGCCCTAAACTTTATATCTATCTTGTCCAAAATCTCCAGAATACCGCTGTACCTAAAAATGGTATTTTTAAGGTTTTTGCCCATGCTGTACCTGAAAATATGCCATGGATTTCTCTTTATTGGGTATTTGTCATCGTAACTCTTCTGATGATGCTTATTATAGCTTTGGCAAGGATACCTGAAGTAGAATTAAATGAAGATGAACGTATTGGTAACAAAAATAATTTCTTCCAGCTGATTAAAAACAAGATTGTCATTCTGTACTTTCTTGGAATCGTTGCATATGTTGGCACAGAACAGGGTGTAGCAAACTGGATATCAAAATTCCTGGTCAACTATCATCAATATGATCCTCAAACTTCAGGTGCCAGGGTTGTATCAAATTTCTGGGGTTTGATGACAATAGGCTGTCTTCTTGGATTATTACTTTTAAAAATATTTGACAGCAGGAAAGTTCTAATCATTTTTTCAGGTGCGGCCATTGCGTCACTGACATTTGGCCTTTTCGGATCCGGGAAAGTTGCTTTGATTGCGTTTCCCTTAGTTGGATTTTTTGCCTCTGTCATGTGGTCAATCATCTTCTCTTTAGCACTTAATTCCGTAAGTAAAAATCACGGTACATTTTCAGGTATCCTGTGCACAGGTATTTGTGGTGGTGCTATTGTGCCAGTAATAATAGGATGGTTAGGGAACATGTTCGGATTACGTTTTGGAATGCTATTCCTGTATATTACTCTGGGTTTTATTCTTAGCATCGGTTTCTGGGCTAAACCCTTAATTTCAAATGAAACAATAAGAGAAAAGAGGTACGCTGCAAAATTATCGGAAGTGAATTTAGAAAAAACTTAAAAGAATTTATGATGGAATTCATAACCCCCTTAATATATAAGAACCTTAACTTTAAGAGAAATTTAACCATGAAGAAACAAGATCCGGTTCTGATCATGCTTGGATTAATATTAATCCAGATAGTTTTTACCGCTTCTGCCTGTAAAAGGCCTCCAGATGCACAACCGCTCCAGTTTGCTCTTACGGATGGATGGGAAATTCAATCTTCTGCAAAAGTAGCTGAACCTGGCAATGTTATCTCAACAGTCAGTTTCGAACCTGATAACTGGTATAAAACTTCTGTTCCTGCAACAGTTCTTGCAGTACTGGTTGATCAAAATGTCTATCCTGATCCTTTTTTTGGAATGAACCTGAGGTCCATTCCCGGAACCGACTATCCGCTTTATAAAAACTTCTCTAACTTACAGATGTCGGATACGAGCCCATTTCGCAATTCCTGGTGGTACCGAAAGGAGTTTCAGTTACCATCAGATTACGATAACAAATCCCTTCAGCTTCATTTTAAAGGAATTAACTACAGGGCAAATATTTGGCTAAATGGAAAACTATTAGCTGATTCCTCCGAAGTTGCAGGAGCTTTCAGGGTATATGAATTCGACATAAACGATCATGTAATACGTGGCAGTAATAATTCTCTGGCTTTAGAGGTATTTGCTCCAGGGAAGGATGACCTGGCAATTACCTGGGTGGAATGGAATCCTGCACCTCCTGATAAAAACATGGGTATATGGCATGATGTGCTTATCACAGCTACGGGGCCAGTGACTGTCCGCTATCCTCAGGTAGTAACAGAATTTGATTTCCCCTCCTTAGATGTAGCACACTTAACTGTAAGTGTTGAACTGCAAAATATCAGCGATCTACCAGTAAAAGGAATTCTTAAGGGAGAGATTGAAGAAGTTAATTTCGAATTGGATGTTGATCTTAAACCAAATGAATCAAAAGTAGTAACTTTTGATCCACGGGAATTTGACCAGCTTAATTTTAAAGAACCCAGTATTTGGTGGCCAATTCACTATGGAGAACCTAACCTTTATAAACTAAATCTGGCTTTTGAATCAGATGGAAAAATCTCAGACTCACAATCTATAAATTTCGGGATCAGGCAGGTCACATCTGAATTAACCGGGAAAAATTACCTTCTCTTTAAGATCAACGGGAAAAAAATCCTTATCCGGGGAGGTGGCAGAGCCTCTGATATGCTGCTAAGGTTAGATTCAGCACGTCTGGAGACCGAGATAAGATATGTTAAAGACATGAATCTAAATACTATCCGTCTGGAAGGGAAACTTGAGAACGACTATTTTTATGATCTCTGTGACAGCCAAGGTATTATGGTCATGCCTGGCTGGTGCTGCTGTGACCAATGGGAAAAGTGGGGAGAGTGGGATGCGGAAGATTATTCAGTTGCTGCTAAATCTTTAAAAGACCAGGTAAGAAGATTAAGGAGCCATGCCAGCGTGATTACCTGGTTATATGGGAGTGATTTTCCACCACCCACTGATGTGGAAAAAATGTATCTCGGCATCTTCAAAGAAAACAACTGGCCAAATCCGCATCAGTCCTCAGCAGCTCTTAAACCTACTGAAGTAACTGGTTATTCAGGCATAAGGATGCTTGGCCCTTATTTTTTTATTGAACCATCTTACTGGCTTATTGATACAGCCCGGGGAGGAGCTTTTGGCTTTAACGCTGAAACAGGTCCGGGCGCATCAATTCCATCAATGGAGAGCATTCTTGAAATGTTACCGGAAGACCATCTCTGGCCTATTGATGAATATTGGTATTATCATGGCCGGGGCGGAAATCCTGCCCGGATGCTGGATATTGACACAAAAGCATTGAATGCCAGATTCGGGGAAGCAAAAGATCTTGAAGACTATGTAATGAAATCTCAATTGCAGGCTTATGAGGGGAAAAGAGCAATGTTTGAAGCGTATGGTAGAAATAAGTACAACAGCACCGGTGTTATACAGTGGATGTTAAACAATGCCTGGCCCGGACTTTACTGGCATCTCTACGATTATTATTTGAGAACTGGTGGTTCATATTTTGGAGCTAAAAAAGGTTGTGAACCACTGCATATCCAATATTCTTACGACGATCGTTCGATTGTTGTTGTTAACTCATTTCTAAGAGAATTTAAAGGATTAAAGGCCTTCGTTGCGGTCCTCAATCTTGATCTGACGGAGAAATACTCCAGGGAAATATCATTCGATATCTCTCCTGACGGTGTTGAAAGAGTGGTGACAATACCTGAACTGCAAAATTTATCGACAACATATTTTGTTAAGCTCGAATTGAAAGATACGGATGGGAAGACACTCAGCTCAAATTTTTACTGGCTTTCAACAACAAAAGAAGTCTTCGATTGGGCGAAATCCTACTTCTGGACAACACCTATGATATCTTATCCAGACTTTACTGCACTGCAAACACTGCCTGAAGTTGAGCTGACAGTGACCAGCAAAACTGTTGTACAAAAGGGGGAAGAACTGGTTTATGTTACAGTAAGCAATCCCACTAAAAACCTTGCCTTTGCTGTTAATGTCCGACTTACCGGGGGTGAGGGTGGCGAGGAAATTATTCCTGTACTATGGGAGGATAACTATTTCCCGCTGCTACCTGGTGAAAAAAAGGAAATTACTGCCATTTACATCGGGAAAAACTTAAAGAAAGAAAAGCCTGTTGTTGTGGTTGATGGATGGAACGTGAAGTAGTGACATCTACAGGTTCCGGGCAGGTGATTCGGTCTTCAGTCTTCGATCTTCTGATTTTTATTAAAAAAAATTTGGAATATAAATAAATATGTTTTAATTTTGACCAATTGGTTAAATTTTATGGTTAATCTATATGGTTAAACCTAATGGTTAAGAGTTATGACTGAAACTGATAAACAAACCGAGGAGAAAATCTTTGATGCTGCAACGGATGTTTTTACAGAGAAGGGCATGGACGGGGCACGCATGAAGGATATTGCCAACCATGCCGGGATCAATAAAGCCTTACTGCATTATTACTACCGTACCAAAGATCACCTTTTTAATGCCGTATTCGAAAAGATTGCAGGAAACATGTTTGCAAAATTCGCTCCTGTTTTCGACACAAATCTTTCACTGGAGGAGAAGATCAGGTTCTTTTTCAGGGAACATATTACATTCATGCAAAAGAATCCCAGACTTCCGGCATTTCTTTTAAACGAATTCCACCGGAATCCTCAAAGAATCAGGAAGCTTATTCAGAATATTGATATTAATAAACTGTGGACAACCCTGGAGGCCCAACATAAGGAAGAACTGAAAAGATACAATATTACAAAAGAAAATATTCCCCAGTTTATGACAACGGTTGCCGGAATGAGCGTCTTTCCATTTATTGCCAGACCAGTGATCGCCAGCGTAATGGAAAAGATGGGTTACAATTTTGATGAATATATAGAAGAGAGGAAAGAATATGCCGCCGATTTTGTAATAAATGCTCTGAAAAAGCAGGAATTAAGAAATAATAAGAAATAAGCATATAGAAATAGAAATGAAAAAGAGAGGTTTGATCCTGTTCATTTTAATTATACCCTTTGTGTCTGGACTTAAAGGCCAGAAGGTACTGACCCTGAAAGAATGCTATGATTTGGCAATGACTGCCGCGCCAATTGCCGCGGAGAGAGAAGCCTATTCAAAGATTTCGGCTGTGAAGGATAAAAATCTGTCGAAAGGATGGCTACCCACACTTGATGCCA
>Ga0154631_1323_pt1 | contig 11029 bp, 9 predicted proteins | sample Rifle2008BG13ft_FD_116060 | JGI IMG/M metagenome (GOLD analysis project Ga0154631, IMG submission 116060) | Bacteroidetes bacterium RBG_13_42_15 | reverse complement strand
TCATTTTGCACCTCCTTTCAGCCTTATTATCCTGAGAAAAAATGTCTCAAGATCCTCCTCTACAACATTTAGTAAAGTTGGCGGACAGCCCGAGTTTACCATTAGTGTAGCAACTTTATCAGGATTTAATATTGCTTCCGTTCCCGTAATTTCAAGAATCTCGCCCTCTGTATTTGACAAGTTGTAGCCATGTTTTGTCAGGATTTCCACGGCTCCGGCTGAATTATTTGCCCTGACCTGCAGGCAATGCCTCCTGAGAGCCTCCATTTCCTGTATAGATGATTCATGAAGCAACCGTCCTTCATGGATGATTCCTATTCGTGTTGCCAGTTTTGAAATCTCACCCAGAATATGACTTGAGATAAATATAGTTACTCCATTGTTTAATGCAAGATCCGTAAGCAGTTCCCTGATTTCAACAATCCCTTCAGGATCAAGTCCATTTGCCGGCTCATCAAGAAGGAGTATACCTGGATTATGAATCAAAGCTTTTGCAAGTCCCAGACGTTGCGCATTTCCAAGCGACAGATTTTTTGCAGCTACATTGATGTATCGATCAAGCTTAAGCAGTTGAATAATCTCATCAACTGATTTAAGATCATTCATTAATCTGAGTCGTCTTATTATATCAAGGTTTTCCCTTACTGTCAGATCTGGATAGGAATAAGGTACTTCAACGAGATAACCTACATCCTTCCACATTTCTGTATTTCCCGGGCTTATCTTTACTCCATTCAGGTAAGCTTCTCCGGATGTGGGGCCGATCAATCCCAGAAGCATCCTGATGGTTGTTGTCTTTCCGGCTCCGTTAAGACCAAGGAAGCCGTATACTTCTCCTTTACGGACATTAATAGAAACTCTATCAACAGCTTTAAGCTTTCCATAATGCTTCGACAAATTTTCTGTGCAAATAACAGACTCCATTAGTTCCCGGTTATTTCTGATAAATCTCCAGTAAAAGTATATGATTTTCCTTTTTCAGTAGTCTTCAGCTCAACTGTTTTTCTGTGGCAGCTCAGTTTCAGGGAATTCCCGGGTTTTGAAATAATCCCGGACTGCTTCAGTTTCTCTTTCCAAATATAGACACAATTTCAAGACACGTTAGTTGCTGGCTATTACATAATAATTATGCGAAAGTGCTTACCAGCGCTACATTCATTCGCGGTGTAATGGGTATACTTAAAAAAGTAATGTAGAATTTCAGTCTCAGTATGACTGCGTGGTTAAATTTATTTTTCAGCAACGACCAGCATCTCAAAATCTTCGGTTGTTAATTTATCGTTTCTGCTGAATGCTCCCATTTTGCATCCGAAGATTTCTGATCTGCTGAAGCCGGCAGATTTCAGGAGCCATGTGATTTCAGATGGCACATAATATCTCTCATTACAATTCAGCACCTTTTTATTACTGTTATCATCTTCTGTTTCATAAACGGAATAATACCTGAATGTCATAAGGTCAAAGTTCAATTCCATCGTTTCTCCCTGTATCGATTCACTGTTTATAAAATCCTTCACTGAATGAAATAGAGGATAAAGGCCGTTAAGCGTTGTGAAAATGAACTTACCTCCGGACATTAAAGATGAAACAGCATTTTTCAGGATTGAAAAATTCATTTCATCAGTTTCCATCAGTGGGAATGCTCCCTCACACATCATTATTGCAAGATCGAATGCGCCGTTAAAATTAAAATCACGGGCATCTTTTTTAATGAATTCGATCCTGAGATTTTCCTTTTTTGCATTATCCTTTGCCCTTTTGAGCATTGATTCAGAAAGGTCGAGTCCTGTGATGTTCAGGTATCCCCTTCGGGCGAGTTCAAGAGAATGTCTCCCCGTGCCGCAGCCGATATCAAGGATCTTTGCAGACTTATTATGATTCAGCTCCTTTTCAATAAAATCAACTTCACCGGCAGTACCGGCAGTAAAGCTCTCTTTTTCATATTTTCCGGCATAATCCCGGAAAAGTTCTTCATACCACTGTCCCATTAGTTTTAATCTTAGTTATCTGATAAGTATTCCGTGTTTCGTGTTCCGTGTTCTGCGTACCTCGTGCCGGGTGCCGCGAACCGTATGCCTTTTTCAAGCATCGATAATAACACTGAAAGTTACTATTTTCTTGAGTGTTTTGATTGTCCCGGCCATGCTTAGTTTCTGGTTATGATCAACACGAAGTATTCTGAAGCGGCTCATGAGGTTTATACAGTTGGGAAATCCTCTATAAATTAAGAACCTAGAAGTTAAAAAGGCATGATATATATTAATCCTTAATACAACGAACAGAAAGGCCATAGTGCTTAGTGCCGGCGTTCTTGGTTAAACCGCTGTTACTGTAGCCCATGCTCCGATAGTAGGCATAGGGTGGAGTGGTAATTTCTGTAGCTGTAGTAGAACTCCACCAAAAACCGGCAATGTCGCCAAAATAGATAAATATATTGTCCTGACGGATGCCACCCGGAAGGGCTGTAAAACCCGTTTCATTAGTTGCTCCCAGATTAGGACTCACCCAATGGGTTGTACCTGTTTCTTTTAGTTTACCGCCTGCAACATCTCCACCCCCAAGATATGTTGCAAGTGTTGTCCAATCCTCGTCAGAAGGAACATGCCAGCCTGTTGGGCAAACATCACGGCTGTCGTTAGCCGCATACCAGGTGTATAATCTGCCATAAACAGTTACATTGCTCTCATTACCATTAGCTGCCCATTGATATTCAGGTGTGGTTTCAGCATCTATATCTAATGTTGCAGGATCGGTTGTTCCTATTAAATCACCATTACGGTACTTCGTTGTTTTCAGGTTTTCAGCCATCCATAATTGAGAGCCAATGCCCACTGTATTATAGGTATTTGCGTCAATATCCATCACCGGGACTGGAGTTGATACTGATAATGTGACGACATCGGAAATTGCATCAGGACGGCAATAATGACTCACAATACAACGATATTTATAATTATTGTAAGCCACCGGCACTTTTGATAAAGAAAGGATTGTGGTATTAACTCCCGTATAGGCAGGATCACTCCCTCCATTAGTTAAATTTAACCATATGCTTCCTCCATTGGTACTTTCCTGCCATTGGTAATTTATATCACTACCAGAAGCTGTAATATCGAAAATAATGTTTTGTCCATCATACACTAGTTTATCAACAGGCTGAACTGTGAATCCCGGTGCTGCATTCAGAGTAAGGATTGCAGCATTTGAGGTTTCATTCGGTCCGCATAAACTGCTTACAATACAGCGATACTGATAGTTGCTGTATGCTAATGGTACATTGGATAAAGTCAGAGTTGATGCCGTTACACCTGAATAAACAGGACTGATTCCGCCATCTGAAATATTGCCCCATGTACCACCACCGTCACCGCTTGCCTGCCATTGGTACGATACTATATATCCAGTAGGTGTATTAATACTAAAGCTTGCATCACATCCGGTTGTTAATTGTTGATCGGTTGGTTGAGTCACAATTGATGATGGTGAAATTGTAAGAGTTGCAGCATCTGATGTGATATCAGCTCCGCATGAATTGCTTACAGTGCATCGATAATTATAATTATTGCATGACAATGAAACATTTGATAAGGATAGAGTTTTTGATGTTGATCCTGAAAAGACAGGGTCTGTTCCTCCATCTGAAATGTCGTTCCATGTCGTACCGCCATTCGTACTTTGCTGCCATTTATATGTTACTCCGTATCCAGGAGAAACAATATTGAAACTAGCTGTGCAGCTGCCAGATAACTGCTGGTCTGCCGGCTGAGTAGTGATAACAGGTGGTGTGGATCCTACATTCAGAGTAACAACATTTGAGATCACATTTGGCAAACATGATCCAGCAACAATACAACGGTATTTAAAATTATGATGACTGACAGGAATGTTTGTCAGGAAAAGAGTGTATCCGTTACAGCCTGAATAACCAGGCGCTGAACTTCCGTCATAAATATTATACCATGAAGTTCCGTTATCCGAACTCTCCTGCCACTGGTAACTAAGGCTTGTCCCGGTTGCTGAAATATAAAATTCGGCATTTTCACCGCTGCAGATAGTCTTGTCAACCGGTTGAAAGATAAAGTCCGGAGCACAGTTAAAGCACCATATATTGCTCCATACATTGTTTTTATATATCTGCATGCAGCTCTCTGTCATATTAAAAATAATGAGAGCTTCCCCGGGTGTAAAGGGCAGATTATCTCTTTCCTCGGTTGTAAGTCTCGGGATCAAAAGGCTTTTTGAGATCTTCACGCTATCCATTGTAACGCTCAGGTACTCATCATCATCTTCTTTTACAGAACCGAATCCCCCGATTGCAAAACCTCCTTTTTTTGCTTTGGATTCCGTATTATTAAGATAAATCCTTGTACTGTCCCGGGTTACGCGAAGATACTCCTCATCTGTCTTTGTCTGCCCAAATCCGCCGATAGCAAACCCTCCCTTTACTGCCTTACCGGTATTTGTGTCAATATATGCTCTTATGCTATCAGAATTGACTACTAAATAATCCTGCCCGGGTTCTTTAGTCTGACCAAAACCTCCGATGGCAAATCCACCCTTTACTCCTTTTCCATCCAGTCCATCCCCGACATTTATTCTGACACCTTCGTTATAAACAGCAAAAACTATTTTCCCATCTTTGTTTTTAACTTCAAAAAGGGCTTCATCCATTAAAGTTGTTTTTCCTGCGATCTCAAGTTTTTCAACTGAACCGGCAAGATCGCCTGCGACAAGTGAATAAGGAACAGACCATAGTCTTGCTGAACCCATATTCAGCAATTCACTCTTATAGAAAACCTGTGTCTTTATAAATTTAGGAGTCGTTTCCCAGTTAATCTTATCAAAAGTTAAAGCTGTAGAAGCTGATTGCCGTTCTCCTCTCCCGATAACAAGATTGATCAGTCCATATTCATTGGTTGTTACAGATGAATGCAACTCTTCCCAAAAAACAGTACCACCAAGTGAATCCGACTGAATGGTTATTGTAACAGGTATTGCTGTATTTTTTATCGGCGAGCCGGTAGCATCCCGGGCAACAGCCTGATAATTAAAGCCCAGTGGCACCTGAGAAAATGCCAGGCTGAAGGAACCAAGCATAAAAAATGAGAAAAAAATTATGCGCTGCATGGTTGATTATTTAAAAAAAAGCAAGCTGAAAAAAAGAATATTAACCCAAGTTAGACAATTATGTGGAGCAAATCAATTTTTTTTGATGAACGGGTTTAAAACAGTGTTACAATCCGGAAAAGAATTGATTAATCCCATGAAGCCCATAGTATTGGCGAAACTTCAGAAGGAGTTATTTTTTAATGGTCACCTCAGCCGGATTAGTTGAAAACAGAGGATTTTTTCTGGCTCCCGGTTCATTGACGGTGAGTCCTGTAAACGATGCTTTCTCGACATCATCGAGAACTATGGCAGTCCTGTAATCTTTTTTTGCAGCCGAGAGAATGATATTTTCAAATTCTATCCCTTTTGCATGGCGGACATAAAATCCCCATGCCGGAAGCTCCCTGAACATTGAAAATTCGGGATAGCTGGCTGCCATCTCGGGCACTTTATCAAGCTCATCAAGACCGATCCTTGCAAAAGCAGCGTCGCCTCCTCCCGGATAATGTATTTCAATGTTTTTCAGTGTTACATTTTCTATCGGTACATCAGGCATTCCTGCTATTGATGCAGGTGAAATATTCCGGGGCAGATCCTCAACGGGACCTTCATAATTATAGCCTGCATCAGGCTTTGTTGAAGGAACCTCGGCATATACATTCGATATTGATATGTTGTTCATCCTGCCTTTTTTACCGGCTCTGCGTTCCCCGATACGCAAGAAAATTACATTCCCCGTATTGATAGACCTCAGACTGTCAACAATAACATCTTCCACGAATCCTCCGTCTACTGCCGCAAATGTAATTGCCGAACGGTAAGTGTCGTATACCAGGTTATTGATGATCCTGATGTTTCGGAAACCTCCGTATGAGGCTGTCCCGAATTTAATCCCGTTAGCGCTTGTGCGCACGGTGTTATTGTGAATAAAAACATTCTGGCAGATAAAATCGGGTGAATGCGATTTCAGACATATGCCGTCATCTGCAGCGTCAAAATACGAGCTGGTAACGCTCACGCTGTCACAGTCAACAATATCAATTCCATCGTTGTTCCAGTATGATTTGCTGTCCACCATAATTCTATCGATGATGACATTCCTGCACTGATCGTACTGCTGGTTCCAGCTTCCGGGATCCTTCAGGGTAATTCCCCGGATCATCACATTTCTGCATCCGCGGAAATATATATTCTGAGGGCGGATTGTCTCACTGGGCCGGTCATACCTGAGAGGATCGGTTATTACTCCTTTGTGGATCAGATCTACAAGGTTATTGGCAACTGTAAATCCCTGGCCGTCTATGACGCCCTTTCCGGTTATACCAATATTTTGCTGATCGAGGGCAAAGATCAATGCCGTCCAGTTGAAATTCTGCTCATAGTCAAGGGGATTGACAGAGCCGACAAGAATGGCGCCCTCCTCAAGCTGAATTGTCACATTGGATTTAAGGTAAATTGTGCCGGTAAGATACCTTCCGACATAAAACACCAGTCTTCCGCCCCCGTTGGCACTTATATAATCAATACCCTTCTGGATTGAATTAGTATTCAGGGTAGTTCCGTTTGACTTTACGCCAAACAGGGATGCATTGTAATCCTTCGCATTTAATGAAGCTGAAAGGGTCAGAAATAATAAAAGAAGCAGGCAGGGAATCCGCCTCCCGGCAATATGAAATTCCGCCTGGTCATTCGTTTTTATTTTCGGCATATTACAATAAATTCAATTGATTCTTCACGAAGTTCATTTCCAAGAAAATCACCAATGATCTTATAATTCCTGAAATCTGATCTTTCCACAATATGTTCGAGTTCAAACCTGAAAAAATATCTTAAAGGAGTCAGCCAGTGTTCCTGCCTGACTTCATTGCCTTCATCCCATTCGAGGAGGAAATCAATATTTATCAGCTGGTTAAGCAGATCAGGTTTTGTCGAAACGGTTCGTTTCAGCCGCTTGCCTGGTTCATATTCACCATCAAAATCTGTCTGGTTGGTGATACCGTTTATAAGCTGACGCAGGTCCGGAACAAAAACATCAAAAATAAACCTGCCGCCTGGATTAAGATGCCTGTATACATTATTTAGAGCCCTGATCTGATCTTCTTTTTCAAGAAGATGCATAAACACCCTGAAAGGAGCGATTATCAGGTCATATTTAAAATCGTGCCGGAAGTCAATAATATTCTGAACGCTTATCCTGTGGCGCTCTTTTTTATCAAGCTTTTCAATCAGGACATTTACCATCGCAGGGCTGATGTCCAATCCGTATATATCAGCTCCCTGTTTAAGTGCAGTGATAAAAAACCTCCCGGTGCCTGTCCCGATCTCCAGCACCCTGCCCTTTGTCTCCATGATCTCACCGAGATAGAATTCGGAATCGGCGCTATCGCGCATCTGGTGATAAATCAAATCATAAAAACGCGCAAAAGTTTCCGGATATAAGCTGTCCATGGATCTACGATTTAAAGACGACAAAACACAAAGGTTGTATTTTATCGATTATTATGCAAATATTGGTTATACCAGTACAACGAAACCTCAGCATACGAATAATTCTCGGTTTTAAAGAGTCTGGTGTTGAAGAATTTCTTCCCGGACATGGCCTCAATTTCTTTTGCATTCTTTAACAGGCCGGTATTATATGCTGTTGCAATGAACCTGATTTTTGATTCCTTATCGGTCCATGAAGATTTGAAACGTTTTTCACAGATCTTATAAAATGCGATGAGGTAATTTATTTCCGTTTCCGGATTTTCCAGATCTGTTATAACGGATGCCCTGAATAGCCTTCTGTTTTGGAAAGCAGATTGTTTACTAAAAAGAGCTTTCAATTTTTTGTCGGATCCGGAAAAAACCCTGTCATGGATCTCTACAGCAAATGATGGTTTTACCTGGAACACGCCAATTGAGAAATTTGCATAATCATCACCCAGATTCCTGTATAATGTCTTCAGCATGGTTATTTCCATTTTATCGCGCAGAGCCGAATAACGGACCAGCTCCGGGAAAACAACGGCAACCGCCTCATCGTACGGAACATCATATTCCGCCAGGGCTGGCTTTATCCAGTGGTTGTTCTCTTTCAGGAAGGTCAGGGCTTTTTGCCAGTCGCTGCCGAAGATCTCAGCATAATTTAAAGATTGTGTATAGACTGTTACCTGGGATCCGGTCAACAGAATCAGAAAGGAAAGAATTCTCCCTGCTTTTCTTAAAGTCACGTTGAGCGCTGTTTACCAGGAAATCTTACACTGTACCAGGGCATTCCTTTTCGGTGAATAGTACATATAAACAAGGTAAACCTGTCCGCTGATCTTCTGAAGATGGGGGTTGAAGCAGTCTGTCAAGGTTGTATTATCGCTGAAAGTCAGAGTGCCATAATTGTAATATGCATATCTGGTATTGGCTGTGTTTATAAATCTTTTTTCGCTTCCGTATAACTCCGGTATCGAACTAAATAAGGTTTTTCCCTGCAGGGTCTGGATCTTTTCATAAGAGAAAGCAAGGATTTCATCATATTTGGCATTACCCACCAGATTGCTCATATCTCCGGAGTACATATCCACTGTTGCATTGGGTTCATTTGTAACAAGTTTTGGCATAGTGCTTTGCGGACCGCCATCCTGCATCATTTTGTTTGCCATCTGCTGGCTGTATTTCATGGCAAGTTCCATGCGCTCCTGGTCGCTTTTAGCATTGTTTATGGCCTCTTCCATCTTTTTCCCCTCAGCTTCTGCTGCTATAAGCTCATCAAGTATAAGACAGGCAAATTTATCCCTTGACGGGGTAAGAGTAAAATTGCTTATGCCTGCATAGGGGCCATATGTCTTACCTCCCATTGTTATTGTGTATTTATCGCCTGTTTTGCTTATAATGCCTTTATATCTCCGGAGAAGACCATCCATATATTCACTATCGTCGCCATAATTTTCGTATCCGGCGATCCGCGGATCTCCTTCTTTATAAGGACCCTGGGTTACCCCTCCCTTTATTATATAAAAGTCCCCTGACCTGGTGTCCTGTGCCAGGAATGAACCATCGTCCATTGTAGTTATTTCAAGTTCCCTGTAATCAAGCTTATATTTACCTCCCATGTCAAGGACAACTTCCGGTTGAGCACATGCGCATCCCGGCTCGGCCTCCTGTTTTGAAGAGCTGTTACCGCCGGTCCCCAGAAGTTCATCCTTCATTGCACCGGCTACTTTCTTGAGCAACCCACCCTGGGCATTTAAAGGATTAGTACATACCATGCCTATCAGCACCAATAATAAAAGGGACTTTTTCATATCTGATAAGAGTTTTGTGTGTAAATGATTTGTGCGAAATTACTGAAATAAGAAATATATGTTCATCTTATGTAACAAATATCATTCCACATTGGTTCTGTTAATATTTTTCAGCAGTTCAATATTCCTCGCAAAAACCGGTGAATCGTATGAAGGATTGAAGTCAGGATTCATGGCGATCTCTCCTGTCTGATAATTTATAAAGCCTTTTACATACCGGTTTGGCAGGAGGTAGATGGTATCAGCATTTTCATTCCGGGCAGTAGAAGTTTCTGTCAGTATGTTTTCAACAGCCACACCTTTCAATCCGTACCTGTCCAGTTCAGCGGTATAGTGATCAACAATCCTGTCTGAAAGACATAGTATCATTAGATAATTGCCAAATGATTTACGGTTATTATGTTTAATAAGCAGATCGAGTTTGTCGTTTGTAACCGGAAGCGCAGTTTTGTAGAATGAATCAGCATAGCGAAATCCTTCACTTAATATGCTTCTTGCCACCTTTTCATCCTTTGTATAGTGGATATATATCTTTGAGGTACTTTTATTCTCAAGCAGGAAAGTAAGGGATTTCTCCTCGAACAATTTATCATTGAAGAAAGCGCTGTAGTGTTGTATTTTTCTTACCTCATGAAGGAACCTGTTCATTTCCTCGGCACTCCAGCTCTTTTCAAGACCCGAAAGGCGTTTCACCGTCGATTCGATAAACAAGTTCTTCTTTACCAGCTGAATATGCAGATAGATAATATACCCGAGAAGTATTGCAATTAATATTATCAGAAAGATATCCATTGTCATTCTGAAGGATGAACAGGCTTAAAGATCCTGACTAAAAAGATTAAGATTTTCAAAATATTTTGTTGACGTAAAATTAACTTTCAATTAAAATGCAAGTTAGTAAATATTAAAATGAAATTGATTTTCCGGATGAATGAAATCTGCCGGGGAACAAACAGATTTCATTATCCCCGGAGTATTGATGCTATTTGACTGATTTTAATGAAGATGGTCAAAATACTATAAGATATTTAAATAAACACTTATATTTGCAACATTTTCTGTTAAACCAGGCTTATTTTGTAATAAATAGAAAAGACTAATTTGGGGTTTGAAAGAATTGCTTTTAAAAATGCCGGTAACGTAATAACACAGGAAGATGGATTGCTTTATTGAGGAAAGATTCTTCGGCTTGGGCAGGATAAAGTAAATCCGGGATCTGTCATACTTTCCGGAGCGCTTATGTTTGAATACCTGGGCTGGGAAAAAGCAGCCATGTATATTTATAACGGCCTTGAAAAATGCATCTTAACAAAGAAGGTCACATACGACTTTCACCGTCTGATGGATGGGGCGACGTTGCTTAAAACTTCTGAATTTGCTGATGAAATCATTAAAAATATGTAGTTCAATCAATAATTGAAATAATGAAAGATGATGAATTTTTTTTGAAGCTGGAGGGTTCAGTAAGAAATGCCTGCCAGATCGAAAGTGATCTTTTTGAGAAATATGATGTCAAGAGAGGTTTGAGAAATAATGACCGGACCGGTGTACTTGTCGGATTGACGAACATTGGGGATGTGGTCGGTTATGAAAAAGAGAACGGGCGGGTAATAGCCGTACCGGGCAGGCTTCTTTACAGG
>Ga0154631_1172_pt1 | contig 11038 bp, 7 predicted proteins | sample Rifle2008BG13ft_FD_116060 | JGI IMG/M metagenome (GOLD analysis project Ga0154631, IMG submission 116060) | Bacteroidetes bacterium RBG_13_42_15 | reverse complement strand
AGGTTTGTTTTTGATATTTTAAGCACATCCAGATTCCCCACCTTGTCAATGACCTCCTGCTGTAAGATTATGTTTTCGCGGGTTTGATTTGCCGCAGTCAGTACATTATTGGATATGTCGGTTGCCACTCTTGCAAACCTGTCAAGGCTTGCTTTTAAGCCTGAAACACCTGTATCTTCCGCTTTAACAAGTTCAGGCAGTAATTTTGCCTGCAGATATGAAATCTGCGCATTCTTGTCATGCGAAATTTTCCTTTTGGCGTTTTTATAGACAAAAGATGACAGGATTGTTGTACATGCCAGACCAGATAAGCTGCCAAACATTGCAAGCTTTACTCCATTAATAAGAGCATCAATTCCTTCTGAAAAATGCTGGCCATTTGCCTCTGGCATCGCGAACAAACCGAATATTATACCGATCATTGTTGCTGCCAGCCCAAGATACAAGGGTGTGGGGATGGAATTTGATATTTCTTCATCCTTAATGTCAACTTCACGGTCGATAATATCCTTTATGATGCTGAAGTTTACGGCGGCTCCGTAATTATTGAGAAGATATAGATTAATATCCTCCCTGATCCTTTGAATAATACCACTTCCTGAGGTATCCGTTATTGAGATGCTGATTCTCTCACTGTAGGAAAATAAATCAACTGGTGTATTGTTTTTTTCAGTTTCAGTGAATACAATGTCCTCAACTGCTTTTTCTTTCTTGTTCAGGTCCGACCTTTCAATAAAACCGCTTACAACATTCAGGCGATACCTGAAGATATCTTTAAACTGACTGATATTTTTATAGACCTTCCTTGAAATGTAGAACTGGTAAATAATTACCCCAACTATAAGCACGATTTCAATTGTAAACCAAAAACCATACTCCCGACCACCTGTTTGCACTGCACTCAGAGAATCAATTCCTGTCTGAAGAGGATCCATAATTAAACAAGTTTGATTTTTACTTTATTGTTTTCTTCTATTTTCCAGATATCCCCTCTCTTAATAACAGATCCCGGATCCGTCATTAAAATTTTTCTGGCGAAGGTCCTGTCAGTTATGTTCTGAATTTCACAAACAGGATTTAAATAGTAATCAATATTATCCAGAGCCCTTAAATCATAATCTCCGGAGATAAAGTAAAGTTTTCCCTTCTGGCCACCTTTATCCAGAATAATTCTGTAAAAGCAGTCAATATCCTGACTATGCTTTGCATTTACGGTTTTGAAACTACCGTCGCCTTCCGGTATGGTAAAGAAGATCTCCATTTTGTTATCAGCTGTTCCGTACGATTTCTCCGGCTGCCTGTCAATATAATCCTGAGCGGATCCCTGGTTACAGGCGATGAATTTCTGATCAGCTATAAGTTTCTCTTTTTGTTCATTTTCTGTTTTTAGCTGTTCATTTTGCTTTTTTAACCGGACTACTTCCTTAACATAACTATCAATAGCATTCTTCTTTTCATCTTTGCTATGCTTTAATAATGCCACAATTCCGACATACTTAAAGAATTTTCTCAAAAGCAGATCCCGCTCCTGGTCCAAATCATCAAGATATTTGTACTTTTCAGTTGCCAGGATCGAATAGATCTTTGATCTGGAATAGTGATAAATTAAAAGACCACCTGCAATAAAGCCCAGTAAAAATCCCAATGTAATCCACATCCAGACCGGAATAATTTTCTCTTTAAGCGGTTCAGCAGAGGTAGTTTCTGTTTTTATTTCAGCTGCCTGAATGGTGTCAGCGGGTACAACTTGATGAACCATAGCGCTGTCAGAGTCAACCAATGAATCCCTGACATCAGTCTGGCTTAAAAGATTAAGGGGGATGAAAGATAAAACTGACAGATAAATGAAATATTTTAACCGGTCTTTCATTGATTGTCAGTATTTGCCAGTTCAAAAGCAAGTTTGTTCAGAATTCCTATTAACGGATAGAAGAATAATGTTTCTTCTATATGCTTTTCAGGGGATTTATAGAATGCCTTAAGGCCTTGTTCTAAAAAATCAGTAATGTTTGACGAACGCATTTGTTTAAACTTCAGATAAGCTGAATTATCGATCCCGAAATCCCCTTCAAGATTGGCACCTCTGAAATAGCCGTCCAAAAGATCAAAGAAGTGATTTACAGAATTTTCAATAAGAGTCTTATTGCCTCCGGTTTCCAGATCGCGGTAATAAGGTGTATCCGGGATATCCGTACTTTTGTTCAGTGCCCTGCTCCAGACAGAATTATCATTCCCGCCAAGCCAGAACACTACCGGACAATTAGTTATATCTTCATTTATATCAGCCCTTAACACTCCTTTACATGTTATTTCCTTCGGATTATCAGACAACGCGATATTGATCTGTTCATTCCGGATGCCCATTACCTGCTTAAAGAAATATTTAAAAAGATTTGATATGTTTGGATTTCCGGCCTGTGTATCAATAATTTTAATCGTTTTGGAAGCAGTTCCGCTGAACAGAATATTTTTGGGAATTTCCAGTGTCCCCTGTTTTTTTAAAAGGTTGGCGGAATAATAAATGATGGCGCCATAAAAAATCAATATTGGTAATTTCAATTTCCTGTCCTGTTTCAAAAAATCAGTGTAATTGAATTCCATGTCTTCCTCATTTTCCAGGGAAAACAAAAAGCTGCTGAAATCAGCAGGGTAGTTTCTGTTTTTATTTCAGCTGCCTGAATGGTGTCAGCGGGTACAACTTGATGAACCATAGCGCTGTCAGAGTCAACCAATGAATCCCTGACATCAGTCTGGCTTAAAAGATTAAGGGGGATGAAAGATAAAACTGACAGATAAATGAAATATTTTAACCGGTCTTTCATTGATTGTCAGTATTTGCCAGTTCAAAAGCAAGTTTGTTCAGAATTCCTATTAACGGATAGAAGAATAATGTTTCTTCTATATGCTTTTCAGGGGATTTATAGAATGCCTTAAGGCCTTGTTCTAAAAAATCAGTAATGTTTGACGAACGCATTTGTTTAAACTTCAGATAAGCTGAATTATCGATCCCGAAATCCCCTTCAAGATTGGCACCTCTGAAATAGCCGTCCAAAAGATCAAAGAAGTGATTTACAGAATTTTCAATAAGAGTCTTATTGCCTCCGGTTTCCAGATCGCGGTAATAAGGTGTATCCGGGATATCCGTACTTTTGTTCAGTGCCCTGCTCCAGACAGAATTATCATTCCCGCCAAGCCAGAACACTACCGGACAATTAGTTATATCTTCATTTATATCAGCCCTTAACACTCCTTTACATGTTATTTCCTTCGGATTATCAGACAACGCGATATTGATCTGTTCATTCCGGATGCCCATTACCTGCTTAAAGAAATATTTAAAAAGATTTGATATGTTTGGATTTCCGGCCTGTGTATCAATAATTTTAATCGTTTTGGAAGCAGTTCCGCTGAACAGAATATTTTTGGGAATTTCCAGTGTCCCCTGTTTTTTTAAAAGGTTGGCGGAATAATAAATGATGGCGCCATAAAAAATCAATATTGGTAATTTCAATTTCCTGTCCTGTTTCAAAAAATCAGTGTAATTGAATTCCATGTCTTCCTCATTTTCCAGGGAAAACAAAAAGCTGCTGAAATCAGCAGAATCTTTTCTGTTTTCAAGAATATCCAGAAGGATCAGCTCCCTTTGAGATCCTTTTTGTATCGTGCTTTCAATGTTTTTCCTGTACGCTTTTACGAAACCGTTATTGTCGGAAGAGTTTGCAAATGCTCCGTAAGGGAATCCGTCACCAAAAATAGCATTGCCCGCAAACTTGAACGAAGAAATAAATTCAGGTGAATTTGTGGCATTTTTGAAAACTGCTATATCGGATGACCCTCCTCCTATATCAAGTGAAAGACTTAATCCCGGGTATGCAGTCCGGTAATGAAGATACGGGGCTATACTTTCAGGTACTGCTTTAATATTTTCTTTATCGTCCGATTTGAATACTTTTCTATAGGCTTTTTGCCATACATCAAAAAATATACCCTGTTCGAACGAGTCCATACTTACCGGGTAGAACCACGTAATTTTTGTTTTTTGCGGATCTCCGTTGATCAGAAGAGTTTTGTATAAAACGATATACATGAGGCACTCAATATAACTCTCCACCAAGATCTTATCTTCACGTCTTGAGTAATTGCTCCATTTGAGCTTAGTCTGCAACTGAAGGTAATTTGAATAGAATAATTTTTCAAAAAGGAAGAAGTTGTTTGTATGTGTGAAAACATCAATAGGCTGGTTGAAATTAATGTTCTGGTTATATGTTAAAGCTGTCCTGAACGGGAATCTGTAGTTTGTGGCGGGATTGAACTGATAAGGGAAAATCTCACGTTCAAAGTTGTTGTCATCGACAATATCCTTTGTCTCTCCTTTTGCCCTGTCAATCAAAGATTGCCACATTGGCAGATCGGAAGTAACATCGATCGCTTTTTCAGCATTTACGCCATATTTATATTCAATATGAGTATTTGTCGTCCCAAAATCAATTGCAAACGAAACCTGTTGATTTCCTTTACTCTCCTGCATTAAAGGAATAATGAATCCGGATGAAGAGTTTGTGCCGACTCTGACTGCATCGAATGACCTGGATTTGTAGTATGTGCTTTTAATGGTGTTGTCTTCCCCCTGTTTTCTGACTACCGGAGTGCTGATTTTGATATTATTCCCCGATTTAAAACACTCGATAAACAGTTCCTGGTCTCTGTCAAATCTTTTGTCCTGCAATCCTATTGTATAATCCAGATCAAAACCCGGGGCATGCAAAAATGGCAATATTGCCAGGTGTATTTCCATTTGAACAATATCTTCCCTGTGATAGGTTTTCTTAAGAGTAACAGATCCTCCATTTACCGGAACATTAAGTTTTGCTTCGATTCCCCCGCCTGCTAATTCTGTTAGTTTGAGATACCTCGCGACATTCCCGGCCCTGAAGTATTTGAAGAAAACCGGTGTTAATGGCAACAGATGTTTATTTGCCCCGCAGGTATCGAATTTTCTGGTGTCGACTGTATAGGGCAGTTCAATGATTTTGTCTTCGAAAAAGTTGCCCGTAGTGAGCCAGGGATAATGGTCTCCCTGCACCGGCAGACGGGGACTGGAAACGGGATTGTCATTTTTATAAGGTATTTTGCTATTCGGATTCCAGACAACATTCTTTGTGGTGTATGTCCATTGCAGTGCAAATCTGTCGTGCGGCAGGATCAATGGTTTTAAGCCTGTCACCGGTATTTCTGACTGGATAACAAAATCACTTTCACTTTCAATTTCCCGCGGATCACTCCCTCTGATGCCCAGTGGTATGCCTAGAATCTCACAAGTGTTCATCTCATTATCCAGAACAGGACATGCCTGATAATCCCTGATTTTCAATGCAGACAGATCAGCTATCCTTGCTTGTAATTCATCATTCAGTTCTTTGAAGACTTCCGTCAGATATGAGTAAACTTCAGGGAAGAGGATGGCAAAATCAGGCTGTTTTGACAGTATAAATATATATTCGATAAAGGATTTATCATCCCTTTCAGATAAAGAGGTATAATCATCATCAAATAATATGTCCTGGCCGCAGGTAACCTTTAGCCCTGAAGCTGCGGTCCTTAAATCGGGGGCGGCAAAAAACATCGTCGCAGGAGAAGTACCCCCGATGACCTGATTGGAATTATTAAGTAAAAAATAGAGCCTTTTTACTTTGCTGAAATTATAGACATTGCTGTCCTGGCTCCAGAACACACTTAAGGTCTCAGCAAATGTTGAATGTTTGGAATTACTGTCATTTGCCAGATGTTCAAAACGATCCTCGGGATTCCAGGATACAATTTTGACCTTATCCTTATGCTTGGGATAAATGAAAAACAGCTGGGCTACATCGAGAGCGTCGGACACCAGTTTATGCTGGGCTGTTGTACCGTTTATTCCGTTATCAGCCACCCAGCGGAATGCAGATTTAACCAGATCAATCCTGGCAAACGGACTGGGTATCGATGTTGCGACATCTTTACCTTCTGTTTTTATGGTCCTGAGCTGGTTCTTTGATATCTGACTGCTGATGAACCAGCCAGTTCCATCCTGTCCTTCATGAAGTCTGAATACTTTTGCCATGGCTTAGCGGATTAATAAGTTTCTTTTTGATAACACTCTGTCGGTCGATCTCCCAAACATTTTTATAAGCATTGTGTGTTTTTTCTCCTTATTGCGGATAGAAATATTGTCTGTCAGCAGGCAGTTCTGAATATCAAGTGCCTTAAAGCTTTTGTCTCCTTTTGGTGTCTGGCCTTTGACGATTTCGAGGGCATTATCGGCAGTTATTTCTTCGAAAGGACTGAAAACAGGCTTGTTTTCCTTCATTTCTTTTATCCATTCTTCAAAATAGTTGTTAAATGACTTTATCTGTGTATTGTATTCTGCACTGTTGAAGTAGTTTCTGTCGAGAAGTGACTGCTTATTTCCCCTGACCAGTTTAATATTACTTTTTGTCCAGCGTGCCGTGTTTAAAGATCTTGATAATCCTTTATTAAGGTATTCAGTATACAAATGAAATTTAGTAAGGGGGGCGGAAAGCTGTTTGGCATTCTCGATATTAAGGTCAGTAAATGAGATATTCTGAGTATCATGTTCAATACCAAATTCTTTAATCTGAGTCGTCTGAGGTACTGAATTTATATTTTTACAGAAATCCAGAATTGCCAGTGCCCCTGCCATTTCAAGAAAATGAGCTTTATTCCTTTGCTCCTGTCCTCCCACAGCATATTCTTCCTGGTTTGTGTTCCCCCTGTTACCTATAAAATACAATGTATTGATCTGATTCAGAGAAATTATTGTCCGGTTGTAATAGTCAATTGCAATTTTTGCTTTTTCCTCGAATGTTTCTGCATTAACCTCTTCATTCCTGGTCAATGAGAAATAAGGCAGGTATGTTATTCCACCAATTGGAGCTACCCTGATTTTAATATGATTTGTAATGTTCGTATTCCCTCTGAAATTCTTCAGCAGCAACGGAAATCCTGCCGCTCCCGTGCCTCCAAAAATGGAATTGACTATAAATATTGCGTCATCATCACCAAATGTCTGGCCGAATTTTTTAAAATCCTCTGAATTTGTAAACTGATTCAAGATAATTGATCCCATGTTTGGATTGCCTTTGAATCCGACATCCAGATTAGATCTGAGATTTTGCGCAGAATATAATAGCCGGACGAAGTTTTTATCATCAATTTCGGAAATGTCTTCGCTTAAACTGTCAAATCCTATGTACTGGTTAAATGTATTGGTATCGGTGTTTTTCAGCTTGAACTGAAAATAATCGGGATTCACAGCCGGGGTATTGACAGTTATTTCATTAATTGTCCTGATTTCCTGGGCATAAAAATCATCAGGCAGTTCTACCTGATTCCTGATTTCCTGGTACAGGCGCAAAATATCCTTTGTGCGGTTCAGATCTCCGTTGCCTGTATCAGGATCAATAATGATCGGAATCACAGTATCAAAACCGTTACCGGTTTTCACTCCTGAGGCAAAAAGCATTGTTAATGCTTTTAAAACTCTTGTGCCGGTCCCGCCGATGGCGAAAATATATAGTTTCCTTGACATGAGTATTTTGATTTAAAAAGGTAAATGGATTTGTATCTTGCTGAACTGCTTCATAATAAGGCTGTAGATAAAACCGATGATAAGCGCCAGCAGGCTGTTGGCCAGAGCATACTTCAAAGGTAGCGAAGCTGCGTAATCGGCATAACCTGTGCCTGCATCTGCAATTGCCTCATTTAATGCCTGATTATCAGAACCCAGTATTTCAGTATTGGCAATGCCGTAAGTAGTGCCAAATACTATCAATACCGTTAGAGCCATCCAGACCAGCCAGTGCCATAGTTTCCCGTAGGGATACTTCCAGAGATAATAAAATAAAATCCAGCAAACAAAGGGAATCAGAACAAATGAGAGTCCAAGCTTTATGTAACCGCCGTTTTCATAGAGGTGCTGGAAGATCAGGAAGTACAGGTTATCGAATATACCAAACACAGAGTCGTAGATTGTCCCAAAGAATTCATTCATAATTATGCTATTTTGTAATTGTTATCTTAAAAGTTGCAGGATTTGTACCTTTATTTTTATAATCATATGCCTCGCTTATGGCATCCATTAAAAACTTAAAACCGAAAGTATGATTGCTGTCAATATGGTCTTCATTTTCAATATCGGTTTCCATAACCCAGCCGGGAGTCACATTTTTCAGTACAATTTCCAGATCTCCCAGAGGATTCTTGTTTGTAAAAACAGTAACTAAGTGTGTCCCTTCCACTCCGGGAATTCTTTTTGTTATTTTCCCGACCTTCACAACATTAAAGTTTGAATAAAGACAGTTATAATTACTGATTGATGCCAAATAGCTGTCAGAAAATGGAAGGGAGCTGAAGTCAGAGGCAAAAGCGAACTGAAATTCTCCCTTAAGAGGTTTTGCATTGGTTAATTTGTACATGTCTTTATAATCAAGCTTGAACTCACCCTTGAGATCTATCGAAGGGACTATCTGAAAAGGTATGTTTTTCTCATCATTTATAAAAAAACGGGCTGTTTCAAACCGGCCTTCAATTTTACTCCCAATGCTTTGTTCCGTAAGTGACTTATTTAATAAATCAGTTTTTCCGAAAAATAAAATGTAAAATGGCCGGTCCTCATTGAATATCTTTTCTGAACCTCTTTTCGAGGCATAATAATATTGCCCGTTAAATTTTGAACAGGCTTTTATTATCAGGGTTTGAATGTTCTCAATATCCAGCCTGTTCCGGAAGGCCTGCTGTGTTTTCTGTATTTCTATTCTTAATGCAGTTAACGGATCCGTATCATCTCCAACATCATAAATACAATCGGAAATAAGAACAGAAATCTGATTCTCCCGGGCAGAGTCCAACGCTATTTCAAACATCTTATTCAGGTCACTGAATCTTACATCTCCAATGTTAAATGATTTCTGATTAAGCTGATTCTTGAAAATTTCAGGATCATCCCCGACATAGTTAATTTGTATGCCTGAATTTTTAAGAGGATTGGATGTTCCGTTGATGAAATAAAAGCTTTTACCTGCTTTATCAAATTCGGGCAGATAAGCCAGGCCGACAAGCGAATTCTTAAACTCATTAGCCTGATTTACATAGCCAAACATACTTCCTGAGTTTTCAATAAAGAATGTCACTTTCTCCAATACCGCAGCTTCTTCTTTTTTGACAGGGACTATTTCATTTTCCGCTGACTTTGATTTTCCGGATCTTATGTCGCGGTTATCAGAGTTTTTGCATCCGGCACTGCTGAAAGTTATCAGAAGAATGATGACAAAGAATCTAATTGTATTACTCTTGCTCATGGCATAATTGTTTTTAAAAGTGTTACCTTATTTGTATGTAAGATAGGTATTCATTTAGATTTGTCCTGATTTATTTCCTCATATGTTCTGTTGCCAGCGGTTCTGTTAGACTATTGAATTTTGAATGCTAATGCTGATTGTGAGACTCCTTTTTGTAGATTTTAAAATTATAAGTTATTATCAAGAATTGAAAGGTAAAATCAATCTGATTTAATTAATCCTGAAGAGGTATATTGACAGTTATAGGTTCAGTTCAACATTATTAACATAAATGTCTCTACAGTTACGACGGCCAACTAAATAAAATGTTACAGTTTACCGGCTTCAGAACCTTCTGCCATCCGCCTTTTACTCCCCGCCTTTATATCGCCTGTAATTAATAACACTTTTTGTACCAATTGGTAATCCACTGCACTTCGCACCTCGAACCCTGTACCTTTATCCATTCTTTATCAGCCACTTATGTGTCAAATTAACAGTTTGGCATACCTTTTGAATTCTATAATGTGAAGAGACAGTTCTTCTAACACTTAAAACAATGAAAAAGTCAGTTATCACATCGATCCTCGCTCTCCTGCTCGCAGGATGGGGCACAATCATGGCAGGCGAATGGCCGAAGGAATACCTCGGCAGACCGGGGGACAATCTTAACCTCTATGCCGTGATGGATCTCTTCCAGGAATCCCGGACACTTGAAGGCTTTGAAAGAAGCCTGAACGATATGGATTCCAGGATCAACAACATCGACCTCAATGGTGACAACATGGTCGATTACATTATGGTTTCAGACTATGTCGACAGGAATGTCCACACCATCGTGCTGAGGGTAGCCCTCGACAGGAATGAAACACAGGATGTGGCTGTTTTCACCGTCCAGAAGTTCCGCAACGGGTCGGTGCAGATACAGCTTATCGGCGATGAGGCTTTATACGGACGCAACTATATAATTGAACCGATTTATGCTGATACCTACAATCATGGTTACAGCAGAAAAGCCGCCAGGAAGGCCCATAGAAATATGGTAATTACCACTTATTATGAAGTTGCCCACTGGCCGGTAATAAGGTACATTTACAGGCCTGGTTACATGGTCTGGCGCTCGCAATGGGACTGGGGCTACTGGCCTGCCTGGTGGCACGGCTGGAACCCATGGTACTGGCACTACTACTACGGGTATCATTACAACAGGTTCCCTCATTACTATGCACATTACCGTCCGTGGGACCACTTCCGCTACACCGGGTACAATGACTTCTACTTCAGAAATATACGACACCACTCACCCTTTATGGCTGACAGGATGAATGAAGGACGCTTTAAATCCACTTACAGCAGGCCCGAGCAGAGAAGAGAGGGTGAAGAACTCTACTCACGGATGCATTCCGGCCAGAATCCGGGAATGCGGGACAATCCGGCTGTGAACAATCAGGAAAGAAGGTCTGCACCTGAGCAATCGGCACGCCAGCAGGTTCCTGCCCCTGACAGGAGAAATTCCTCACCGGCAAATGTGCAAAGGAGAGAGCCTTCAAAGCCATCCAGCCAGCCGGTCAGAGTGCAGAGAACGGAGCCTTCAGGGCCATCAGGACAGCCGGCAACGCGAGTAAGCACCCCGGCACCTGACAGTAGAAGGACCGGAAGTACTGTTAAAGCAGCCCCGCAAGACAGAACCGTTTCTGAAAGAA
>Ga0154631_1097_pt6 | contig 11096 bp, 6 predicted proteins | sample Rifle2008BG13ft_FD_116060 | JGI IMG/M metagenome (GOLD analysis project Ga0154631, IMG submission 116060) | Bacteroidetes bacterium RBG_13_42_15 | reverse complement strand
TCAGCAATAAGCAGGTTCTCATCAGAAGGATTGTTGAGAAAGACCCTGGGATTTGAAAGATAGTTTTGGATCTCATTCCTGAAGATAAATTGATTTGCCAGGACAAGATCGGGATTCGCTCCATTTTTAAACTCCCTGAGTAAATATGTTTTAAGATTCTGTTTTAATATACTTCGGGCTTCAAAATATGCATTATCGAGATAGTAGGAATCTCTGGAAATGGTCACATTTAAGTTGTCAATATTCAATACAATTTCAATATTCGGGATATAAGGTATTTTATTGTTATAGAAATCTTCGAGGTTATAGTGTACATTATGCCCACCAGTAATGAAATGGGCAATTGATGCTTTCATTATGCTTTCATATTTGCACAGAACAGTGAAATTATACCAATCGTTACTATGACGGATAAGACCATGACAGCTGTTTTTATCAAACATTTTGCAGTCGTTGTTTCTTAATTGTCCCCAGCAGGACTGAACAAGTTCTCCGTTGATTTTCATTTTGCAGGGGTAGTAAAAAAGCGACTTCCGGGCATGCTCGATACAGTCATTGACACTGGATGAATTTTCAAATTCGATCCTGACCAGGGTGCTGTATTTTATTTCTTCCTTAAGCACGCTGAGCGAAATATGTGGCCGTTTCCCTTGTTCTTTAACTTTAAACACAAGTTGCGCCGTTTGTCCTTCGCAACGCGTGATGATCAGAATTTCCTTTGTGCCGAGCTTGCTGTTGAACATCGACATAAAGCCCATTCCAAACTTGCCGATTTTCTCAGGGTCATTGTATTTATCACTTCCGCCAAGTGTTATTAATAACCTGAGTCTGTCAGTGCTCATTCCTTCACCATAATCTTTGATTGATATCCAATTACGGCCTGTCGAAATTTCACCCATCCGCTCATTCCAGGACGTACCATTCGGATAGCTGTCGATTGCATTTTGGATCAGTTCACTGAATGCACGTCCGGGCTTACCCCCGAATTGACGTTCCGTGAGTTTGGCAAAACCTTCATCGAGATCAATTTCCAATCCATTTGGCATCAGATAAGTTTCAATGATATTATTTAAAGTATCCATTCTGAAATGTTTTTAATTAAATATACATAGAGTAATTAATATTGTCCAGGAGAACGGTTAATACAGTTTTTGACAAAATCCATGAATTCACGGTCAAAATCTCCTGATTCATCCTTTCCAGGATCGGGGACCTGATAATGTCCCAGTCTGGTTATTGCATCAATAATAAGCAGATCTTCGCGTGCTTCTTCACTTATATGCGGAAGAATTTTATTATCGGCCAGGCACATGGCAATTGCCCAGTGAGCTGCCAGACTTGGATTTATAGTAGCCATCTGCACAAATTCCTTGATTTCGGTATGATGCAGGTTGAGTGTGATCGTATTATTCCTGTACATGAATTTTTTTCGTGTGCATGGAGTGATGCCATCTTTCTCAACAAGATAATTGACTTTCCAGATGATATCTGAAAGATCTCTGTTTGCGGTTTTAGCCTCCTCACAGATACCTGCGTAATCGCTGAAATTTATATCAGATGGTCTTCTGAAAGATAAATTGTCAGTTTCCCGGTTATCCGTGTTCCCTGTAAGTTTTTCAAGATCAAGCACCCGTGGATTAAAGCCAAGAAAGCTTTCAAAACGTTTTTGCTCTTTTGATAACTCGATGTTATTATTAGAAGGCATTTCAAAAACGGTATCCTCATCATTCAAATTGATAATGAATTCTGCATAAAGAGATTCCAAAAACGTAATGGCTCCTGCCGGCTGTTCAAGCAACAGGACCGGAGCGTCGAACTGACTAAGATCCATGCCTTCACTATTTTCCGATTCAATATAGACTGTATTGATTTCTCTGACCTTTTCATCCAGCTCTGCCATAGAAAGACGACCTGCACCAACTGTTCGAAAAACCGGGTAATGCGACCAGACATACCCCAGGTGTCTGTACTTCAGCAGACCTATTGTGAATTCGTCAGTTTTTTCAAGTATCCTGGAGACATCAGCACAAGTTTTAAAGTCAAAATGAGCTGTAAGAAAATCAAAGTAAGCAGGCATTATTCTTTCCCTGATTTCTTCTGCCAGTTCAACAAGGACCTCTTCATTGCAAAGGCAATGCCGGCCGAATGGCAACTCAAATGCCTCACTGTCGACACGGATCATAAGATTGGGAACCCTGATATCTTCTTTTTTGCCATATGAAAACAGATCATATTTTGAAGAAATCAGCACTCTGTTCTGATAAATTTCATGTACTCCTGCGCCAATTCCAAGTACAATTTCGCAAGGTTTGTCTTTAAGCCTTATGTGGTAAGATCGTCCGTAACATTCTGGAGGATAGGACCACTCTGCTTTGGGCAATGATTTACCTGAAGTTTCAGTAGGCCAGGTTTCATCATTTACATAAAACCGTACGGTTATTGGCAAAAACCGTACGTAGGTGAATAGAATGTCGGATAACTTTTGCGTCAGTTCAAGTGCTGACTGATCCTTTTTTATCGTGATCTCAAATAAAGTACCCTGAGGTGGAATTAAGCTGTTCTTTTTTATGGTGATCGGGTGATCTTCAAGCAGGCTGTCGGTTTCAAATTCATAACATTCCGTGCCTGTCGAAGTGACCGCTCTGAAACAAGTTAGTCCCGGGAGGGCAGCAACACTAAGTTTTCCTATACCGTGCCGGCCGACCGATTTGATCATTTGATTATCCTTTCTGGAACGAAAGACAGTGAGAAAATCTTTCAGCCTTTCGAGATTCATGCCATTTCCATTGTCATGAATTCCAACTTTAAGCGCAGTTTTATCCTCTGACACTTTGATCAGGCAGAAGGTTGCACAAGCATCATAGGCATTTACGACATATTCGCGAATAAACTCATAGTAATCAGCAAACTGAGTGCACATATTCCGCTTCAGGTGCTGCCTGTCAGCCTGGATTCCGGTGATCTCGATATTTCTTAACTTTTCGGCAAGTGATTCAGGTGATTTTTCTTCTGGTTTCATACTGACATGGATTAAATAACTCATATATATTGCCAATCCCGTGCCGGATTTCATAAAATATTGATATTAAGGTGTTTAAAGGCAGATATTAGTTTTAGGCTTTTTTCAAAATGCCTCTTTTAGGCGTTCATACGCGTATATTAGGTTAAACACTGTGTGCCTTTCCTGAAAAACAATATGGATAAAGCACGCCTGGTTTGCAAAATCCTATATGCCGTTGGCGTGGACAAAGAATATGTTTGTTGGTTTGTAAAAATTGAATTACGAGAAGAGGAGATGAAGGGGGTATTTGATGAAGCAGGATTTAGGTGATTAGTGTCATTGGTGGTATTTTATTGAGCCACTTGCAGGGCTCGGGATCATGAAGTAGGTCAAGTACCTCCGGTTGGCACCGGGGGTTATTCATATACTGCCACAATTGTGTCAGTTTTGTTAAGTCCTTTCAGAGCTATGCGCAGGTGGAAGTTAAAGTTAATTGCAGAAGTTATTAAATTATTTTCTGTTTAATGTGCATCTGTTAAATAAAATGTTCAATCAATGCAACTAATTCTCATTGCCAACCACAAACGGATTAAACTTCAACTCCCCTCCACATCTTGGGCAATTACCCAACAAACCGGGCTCATCCCAGGCTTCTTTTGGCAAATCCATGCATGGGGATTGTTCTGACCTTAAACCTGCTTTATTTGATATATTATCTATTGCTGTCAACACGGGAGCAGGTGGGGTAAACCGATAACCGCATAATGGACAATCAGTTGATGATTTTTGATAATGCCTTGATTCAAAATCCCAGATTCGTCGAATAGTTGTATTTGCAGTATCTTTTACCAACAAATGATTATCCACAGTAAGGTTTATTACCTCGCCCGAATCACAACCCAAAAGGATTCCAGCGGGGGGAAATGCAACAGTATTAATCGCATAATCCGAAATAAAACATTGTACGGCTTCCCCGGTTTCCAGGTCCCAGAGGATGCAACAATGGTCATCTGAAGCCGAAATTGCCATTTTCCCATCAGGTGTAATAGCTACCGCATTTACCCAGTCCCTATGTCCTGTGAGGGTTTGAAGCACCTTACCTGTTCTCAGATCCGAGAGGATACAGTCTTTACTGGACAAGCCTGACAAAAACCTCATTCCGTTGGACGCTATTGCTACTGCCTTCACCCAATTAGCATATTCTGCCATAATTCTTAGTACCTCACCGGTCTCTAAATTCCAGAGAATGCAGGAATTATCCTTGGATCCTGAAATGACCATTTTCCCATCAGGAGTGATAGCAACAGCATTTACCCAATCTTTATGCCCTTTAAGGATTTGGATAGCTTCACCGGTCAACAGGTTCCAAATGATACAAGTATTATCCGACGAGCCTGAGATAGCTTTTTTACCATCGGGGGTTATGGCAATTGTTCTAATAAAATTAGTATGTCCAATTAAATTATGGATTACTTCTCCATTACTAAGGTCCCAGAGGATACATGTATAATCTGATGAACCAGCGATAATACGTTTCCCGTCAGGTGTTATTGCAACAGCATTACTCTGGATTTTAGGATTATTAAGTGAATCAAACATCTTTCCTGTTTCAATATCCCAGAGTACACAAGGATTGTCAGAGGAGCTTGAGACAGCCTTTTTCCCATCTGAAGTGGTAGCAATTGCATTGACCTTCTTTTTATGTTTTTTTAATAACTCCTGAGTTTCTTTTGTCCTAAGATCCCAAAGTATACAGGTTTGATCCCAGGAGGCTGAGATACCTTGTTTCCCATCCGGAGTAATAGTAACTGCTTTAATCCAGTCCTTATGTCCTTTAAGTATATGGAGTGCTTCCCCGGTTCTAAGTTCCCACAAGATACAAGTAGTGTCGGATGAACCTGAGAATGCACGTCTGCCGTCTGGTGTTATTGCAACTGTATTCACCCAACTTTTATGCCCTTTGAGTGTTTGAATTGTCTTACCAGAACTTAAGTTCCACATGATACAGGTTTTATCCGAGGAGGCTGAGATAGCCCATTTGCCGTCTGGAGTAATATCAACGGCAAGAATTCTGCCAGTGTGGTGACCTTTAAGTATTTGAAGTATTTTCCCAGTATGACTGTCCCATAAAATACAGGTTTTATCAGAAGAACCTGAGATAATCTGTTTGCCGTCAGGGGTGATGGCAATGGTTAGTACCTTGTCAGTATGTCCTGTGAAAGTATGTAGATTTTCACCGGTTATCAGATCCCAAAGAATACAGGTTTTATCAGAGGAGCCTGAAACAGCCAGTCTCCCATCCGGAGTGATTGCGACGGAATTTACGGTGTCGCTATGCCCATTAAGGATTCGGAGCGCCTTTCCAGCACTCAAATCCCAAAGGATACAAGTACTATCAGATGAACCTGAGATAGCCCATTTCCCTTCCGGGGTGATTGTAACGGCATTAATATATTCTCTGTGTCCATTGAGAGTGAGCAGAGATTCCCCGGTGTCAAGGTCCCAATAAATACAGGTTTTATCCCAAGATCCCGAGACAGCCCTTTTCCCATTACTGGTTATAGCAACACCGCAGACATATTCAGTGTGTCCTTTAAGAATTTGAAGTATTTGTGGTAAAGGATTCCAGGGAGGGCGACTATTTCGACTACGAAGAAATAAGTTATAATAGATTTCTGAATTCCCTTTTTGCGCTGACTTGCAAACCGGTCCATTATCTGCATAATTCCAGGCCTGTTGGGTAGTAAAGTGAGAAAACTTAGCAGCATATTTTTGGAGATTTCCACTTTCCCGACCAAGAAATTTGAGGAAGTCGTTTAACCGATCCAATCGAGTCGGATTGGTTTTCATCCGGTTGATTTCAGCTTCGATTTTCTCCTGGTTCCACGGCATAATGCTTTCGGGAACATCCAGGATGGAGATTTCTCCTCTTGCATAAGCAATTAAGTCTTTAGCGTACTTTTCCATCATAGCTTGACGGATTTTTTCATTCTTTATATTCTCAGCGTTATCGGGCAAATGATGTAAAATTATGTTGAAATCCTCCACCAAATGATAGACATGCTTTGATGCTGATTTCGCCTGTATATATTCAAGGTCACAAAGAAGGTCAACCAGGTCATCCCATCTTTCAAGTTTCAATAAATGTCGTGGAAGCCATTTAATAAAATAGGCATCCAGCTTCTCAGGTCCCTGAATGTATTGTTGCCATCCGAAATCAGACAGTAATTTATCTCCCTCCATTATATCCACAAAAAAAGTTCCAGCACTATATTCATCAGTTATCCAGTCAACAATGGATTTGTGGAAGTGCTTAATCACTTTTTCTCCTGATTCCTGCTGTAACGGAAAGAGAGAACCTAATGAACGGGTAAAATCATTCAATTCTTCACAGTTCCAGTTGAATAACTTACCCAGCAAGTTAACAGGTAAAGGTTCCTTCGATGCCAGGACAGCACGCAATGCAGGCCTGACATTTTTTCGAAATATATCAATATCTTGGAACTGACGCTGAAAAAACTGAAAGTAAATGCCTCCCAGTCCTATTGGAAATTCTCCAATTCTGTCCAATGAAAGATTACCTTTTATAATATCACTGCAGACTCTTTCAGCATAAAGGAAAACGCCTTCGCTTTTCATGAGGATCTGATCAATTATTTTTTCGGCGTCAGATCGTTTGGCCAGGTGCACTTTTAATTCAAGTTCTAAATAATGGCGTATATCTTCCCTGTTGATTTCCGATTCGGTGTCAAGCACAAATGGATTGAGACCCTGCAATGGATCAGTCACATTCTTTTCAGGCCGGCTTGTAACAATAATACCAAGCCATTCAGGCAAATGAGGTGTATGCCTGGCCAACATCTCCACAAGTGGATTTTGTTCTCCTTCTTTCGCCTCATCAAGTGCATCGATCAATATCAGATAACTTTCTCTGCCCCCTTCGGGAACCAGTCTTAACGGATTGGTAAAGAGATAATCGAACAGTTCGGATTCACCCTTGGTTTCCAGTTTGTCTATTTCAGGCAAGATTAATAGCAGTTTGCGGTAATCAGGCAAATGGGTGGCCACTTGAAAAGCCAGATTGCATATAACCCTGGAAGCATTTCGATGATCAGGTTTATCGTATTCACAAAACTGGGCAGCAATTACCTTATCTTTACCGAAATGGCTCAAGTGGGCCAGAATGGCACTCTTACCGACTCCCGGATTACCTAAAATCCAGAACAGGCGCGATGAACGGTCACTTCTGGTTCTCCATTGTTCTATAGAATCCAAAACCCATTTACGGCCTACAAAACCTTTTCGCAACAGTTGTGATATCCGTGAATCGGAGCTTATTGGTTTAAGATAACCGGCCAGATTTTCAATTTCCCCTGCAAAACGCCGGCTTTCATCACTTTCAATAACTTCCAGTATTTCAATGAATTTCTTGTTATACCATTTCCCCCAGATCTCGGCACCTTCTGCCATTTTTTCTTTCCAGTCATGCATATCGAGCCATTGAATATGGCTAATACTCGGAGGCGCTTGAACTTCTTTTTCACTTTCAACCAATATGGTTTGGATATTCCCTCCTTTTACACCAATAGCAATTGATATTTCATCCAGGCATACACCTGGATCACGGGTGGAATGTTTGGATAAAAATGTAACCACACGGTTACTGCTTACAATACCATCAGTAATAGACCTGCGCCAGTCTTCTCCTGGTTTAATACCATGTTCTTTCATTCCACTTTTATCGAACCAGACATCATGTCCCCTTTTCTCGAGGTCCGATTTAATTATTAGAACAAGTTCTTCGTTCTGGTCGTGGCTGTAACTAAGAAATATACGCAGATGGGAAGGAGTCGTTTTTTCATCTTTGAACTCATTGTTACAGTCTTCACAGATGTACAGGTATCGCTTTTTGCTGTACATAATATTTTTGCTCAAGCAATTGGGGCATATTTTATTTTCGCGCATACGAAAGAGTAAATATCAGGACCAATATCTTTCTTTTAAGAATTGAATTTACAAAATAATTCCTGGTCAATCTAATTGGTTGAGATTAAAAATCCAAGTTATTGAAATCAATAAATACAATCGATATATGTAATTACAATGTAATTACATATATAATGACTGCAGCATCACGCGCATCCTCTCTCCTGTAATTGATGAATATCTTCACTTTTTGCCGGTTTAATGGATTTGGGTTATGATAAGGAACAAGTATTTGCTAATTTAGCAAAAAGACTGGATCTGACCGATATCAGGACATGAATAACGAGAACGTTGAAATCAGATTTTACCTCAAGAGGGATCCTTACGGGTGTTTCTCCAATTTTGCACCCTATCTGGTGGAGATAGACGGCAAGATTTGGAAAACAACCGAACATTATTATCATGCTCAGAGATTTTCAGGGACCGAATATGCGGAAGTTATCCGTGAAATAAAAACGCCGTTCCAGGCAAAGGAGGTTGCCAAAAGCGGCATTTATCCAAGGAGGAGTGACTGGTTCGATGTAAAATTTAATATCATGATGAAGGCCGTTACTGCAAAATTTGAACAGCATAATGATCTGAGGGATATCCTTGTCTCGACAGGGAACGCAATTCTGAAGGAGCACACTGAGCTTGACCATTACTGGGCAGACGGCGGTGACGGATCGGGGAGGAGCCGTCTGGGAGAAATCCTGATGGCTGTCAGATGCAGTTTCCCCGAATATGACGGCATCTTTTATGAGCCTCCGTGGGAAGCTTTCCCGTCACAAAGGGAGAATAAAGAGTTCTGGACTGAAGGAACAGGGAAAGATTATCTTGAGAAATATAAGAAATGGCATGAGAAACTATCTTCTGCCGCAGGGAAGGAATATGATGCTTATTTTATTATGCCCGGGAGGTGGAAAGAATTTAAAGTTGATTATCTGAAATAAAAGTCACTGAATAAATTCAGCACCTGTGATCAGAAGGCTTTGAATATATCGAAGCTTTACTACCAGACTCAATGTAGTTAAATATTACTATCTTAGCAGAAAGTAAAAGTTACCTCGATGAACACTGATACAAAGATCAGGTACAGGATATTTATAAGCTATTCTCATAATGATGAAGAGCAGGTTAAAATCCTCAGTGAAATTCTGGAAAATAATGGACTCTGCCCGATTAGTGACAGTAAATTATCATCAGGCCATGGATTTCATGATCAGATAAAGAAATTTATTGAACATGCATATGTATTTATGCCAATAATTTCCAATTCCTCAAATGAAAAGGGTTGGGTACATGAAGAAATAGGCTATGCCCTCGCCCATAATATACCGGTATTGCCAATTGTTATTGAGGAAGAAGCTTTACCGAAAGATATGATACGGGAGCTTCAGGCGATCAAGTCAATTATCAAGGCGGGGGATAAATCATATCTACAAAATGAAATAAGTGAGCTATCAAACAAACTGACCTGGCACAAAATTGATAATCTGATTATGGCATCACCGTATGAGTTAGCGCGTCCCAAATACGAATGTGCCTATTATCATATCGAGAGGACTATGATGCTTGTGGATTATGCCATAGATATCAGGAGACTTTTTGGGGAACAACCCAAGTTGTTTAGGCAGTCTGGTGGACTCAGTTCATTTCATATACCAAATTCTTCACCTGAGAGTGAAGAATTTAAGCTTCGTTACCTGGGGAGTAATGAACGTGTGGATTATCTAAATCTATGGCTTCGCGGAGAGAGGATTCTTTGCGAGGAATTCGCAAGGGAATGGGGATTTAAGATAATTATCGACTTGGATTTAAAGTTTGAGGGGTCAGGAGAAAATGCACTGATCATCAGAAAATCGAGGCTGAATACTCTTTTGAAATTCTTTAAAGAATTACCTCAGTCACCGGAGAAACCGGGATGCAAATTTGAAGTTATAATTGATGAGAATCTTGATAAACGTCGAAATATCATAATAGTTGGTGATTTGTTTGCTGCCGAAGCACATGCCGGTTACCTGGGTCAGGGATTAAGGCAGACAATGCTGACACGCCACGCTCCTACAATAAAAAATCAGATTGAATTGTTTGATGCCCGTTTCGAGGAACTAAAGAATAAGCAATCCGGCGATACATCCGTTGAGCATGCAAAGACAGAAATAGAAAAAAGACTGAAAATAATTGAGGATGAATTGAATGCCATGAAATAATCAGGTTTTATTTCCTGCCTTATACTGTTTCAGGATTTCACCATGCTGAAATGCAAAGTCATAATTCAAAGCATCATCCAGCAAAATCCATTTTGCTTCACTTACCTCATTATTGTCACTATCCAGCGTTCCATTTGAAACACCTGTAAACGCCAAAACGATTGCATGTATGTTTTCATCCGGAATTATTTCATCAAAATAATTGTAAAATCTGGGTAAATAATCTAGTCCTGTTTCCTCCTTTACCTCTCTTATTACTGCATTTTTAGCCAATTCATTTCTATTAATATGGCCGCCAGGTAAACACCATTTATTCATATATGGATCAACCCTGCGTTTTGTAAGCAAAATATACTCGTTATCCCCTTTGAATTCAGAGATTATTGCAGCTACTGTTGTCTTTGGATGTTTTTGAATTATATCCATTGGTAAATCATGTTAGTTGGAATTTGTTAAATATTAGGGTACTTATCTTCATTGCACGGACCGGATATTGAGTGAATGCTATTTCCCCACACTTTTCAGGATCAGATCCCAGTCTCTCTCTTCAAAGATCTTCTGGTATTCTCTCAGGATAGGTAACATTTCAGGGTGTTTCTGGCATTGTTTTTCGACGGGGCATTCTTTGCAGACAGTTTTACCGGAGATACCTATGCGGCCTACTCCGGCCAGTTCACCGGAACCAGCAGCTTTCAGAACTGTTCCGTACCCTTCTTTGGTGGTCCAGTAGCCAAAATGGCAGTGAAGTGCTTCAACTTCGATCCAGTCGCCGGAATTCAGCACTTCTTTTTTCCATACCAGTGCGCCGCGTTCATACATAGGTTTGTGCCATAAAATAAATTGTCCTTCAAGGACACCATAAATTTCAACAGCTGGTTGTCCATGCAGATGAATATCCTGCTTGTCCTTAGGGGTGA
>Ga0154631_1283_pt2 | contig 11238 bp, 7 predicted proteins | sample Rifle2008BG13ft_FD_116060 | JGI IMG/M metagenome (GOLD analysis project Ga0154631, IMG submission 116060) | Bacteroidetes bacterium RBG_13_42_15 | reverse complement strand
TATTTATTGCCGAAGGAATGATGCTGAATTCAACGGGTGTATGTCCGAGCGATTCACCGTCAGCTTCAATGTATAATAGCGATCCTGTGGTCACGGTCAGGTTGTTGCTCCGGTATCCGTCAACCTTCGGATGACTGAGGATCGTCCCGTTATATAATATTTGCAGGTTCCTGATTATTTCAATCCTGCCCATTTCCCTGATAATGGTTATATCGAGTAATCCATCATCGGGAAGGGCTTCGGGTGTCTGCCTCATACCACCGCCGCAATACCTGCCATTGCCAACATTTATTGAGAATACCTTCGCCCGGCTGGTCTTTCCGTCAATTGTAATATCGGCGAATGTATTTTTGTATGAGATCAGGCTTGATAACAAATTGTAAAAATAGATAGCCTTATTGCTCATTCCCTTGTCTTTCTGCTTATTGGTCTTTCTAACGACAACAGATTCAAATCCCAGGCCTGCTATATTTATGAAATAACGGGTTGCTTTTTCATCTCCGTTGTAAAATTTTACCACCCCAATATCGTGCAGCATAAGTTTACCTTCCCTGATGACCTGCACGGCCCCTTCATAAACCAGCGGAATGCCGAACATCCGTCCCCAGTCGTTACCTGTGCCCACAGGTATCATGCTTAAAATGATATCTTTCGGCGGAAAATGCTCCTGTGTGAAGATACCGTTTACTATCTCGTGCAAAGTTCCGTCGCCGCCGACGGAAATAATCTTTTTATATCCGCCTGCAATTAACTCCCTTGCAACTTCTGTTGCATGACCTTTTTTTTCGGTAAGCTTCATGCTGAACCTGATATCACTATCCTTAAGAAGATCAGCAATCCTGTTCCAGTCCTTCTTCCCTTTTCCGTTTCCGGCGTTAGGATTAACGATTACAAACCATTCCTGGTTTCTGGCGTTCTCTTCCATTGTTTTATTATTTGAAGCAAATATGTAAATGTAAATAATATGGACAAGAAGAATAAGAAGTTAATGTAATTTTATTGTTGCGGAAGTATACTGCCAGGTTTCTGAAGATGGTTTGGGAGCCAGATATGGTGTTAATAACGTGTTGAAAAGCACGAAAGAAATGTTTACAATTACATTATTACCGGTCCGGAGCTAAAATTCATAAATCGTAAATTTGAAGCTCACATAAAAAGAGGAAATTCAAACAAAAATCAGATGGGAAGGATCATTGCAATTGCGAATCAGAAGGGGGGTGTGGGAAAAACCACCACGGCTATAAATCTGTCAGCCAGCCTGGCTGCACTTGAAAAGAAGGTTATTATTATTGATGCTGACCCGCAGGCAAACTCAACATCCGGAATAGGTATTGATCCGCGTCAGATTAAATGCACTGTTTATGATTGCCTGATCGACGGTAAGGAACCTACGGAAGCACTGCATGAGACGGGTGTTGAGAATCTTTCAATAATGCCTTCCAATATTGATCTGGTAGGTGCTGAAATTGAGATGCTTGATAGACCGGGGCGGGAAAAGATACTTAAAGGGATCCTTGGAAAGATATCTGCAGGATTTGATTATGTAATCATTGACTGTTCCCCCTCACTCGGGTTGCTCACTGTTAATGCATTGACTGCTGCAAATTCGGTGATTATCCCCGTTCAGTGCGAATATTTTGCACTTGAAGGACTCGGGAAGCTTCTTAATACTATCAAAATAATTCAGAACAACCTTAATCCGGATCTTGAAATTGAAGGATTCCTGCTTACAATGTATGATTCAAGATTAAGGTTGTCAAACCAGGTTGCTGAAGAGGTAAACAAGCACTTCCAGCAAATGGTCTTCAAAACGATAATTCAGAGGAATGTGAAGCTTTCTGAAGCTCCAAGTTTCGGACAGCCTGCAATACTTTATGATGTTGATTCACGGGGTACAGTCAATTACCTGAATCTGGCCAAAGAGCTGATTGAGAAGCATTCTCCCGGGAATTAACACGCTCTTAATGACCTTTTTACGATTACAGTAAACAGATTTGATCATGACAAAAAAGAATGCATTAGGAAGAGGGCTCGGAGCTCTGATCGATGGTGTTGAAAAAGAAATCCTGGAAAGGAAAGTCGAACCAAATATGGACATAGCACTGGATTCCATAGACGGGAATCCATTTCAGCCCAGAACCCATTTCGATGACCAGACTCTTGAAGAACTGGCAGGCTCAATCAGAAAACTGGGAATTGTACAGCCGCTGACGGTTAGAGAGACCGGGAACGGAAGATACCAGCTTATTGCCGGGGAGCGGCGTCTGAGAGCGGCCCGCCTGGCCGGACTGACTCATGTGCCTGCCTATATCAGGACAGCTGACGATCAGGCAATGCTCGAACTGGCACTCGTTGAAAATATCCAGCGCGAAGATCTCGATGCCATGGAAGTGGCGATATGCTTTCAGAGGCTTATTGAAGAGTGCAAGCTCACACAGGAACAGCTGAGCGAAAGGGTCGGGAAACAGCGTTCCACTATTGCCAACTACCTCCGCCTTCTCCGCCTTCCCGCCGAGATCCAGGTGGGCATACGGAATAAGCATGTAATGATGGGACATGCACGCACCCTTGTCAATATCGAAAATCCAAAGACGCAGATGGATGTATATTACCGTATTATTGACGGTGATCTTTCGGTAAGGCAGGTTGAGGAGCTGGTAAGAATGCTCCAGACCGAAAAAATCAAAGACCCGGCGAAGAACGAAAGGAAAAAGAAACTGAATGAGGACTTTTTACAGCTTTCAGAACACCTTAACCGCATTTTCTCGACCAAGATCAATTTCAGGATTAATGAGCTGGGGAAAGGGAAAATCGTTATCCCGTTTGAAAATCCCGAAGAGATGGAACGCATTTTGGGCCTCTTTGACCGTCTTAACTACTGAAAATAATTATATTTGTCGCGCCGGCATGCTCTGATATCTGCTAAAACCCGGTTTTGTCTGAGTTTGAGAACACTCCAGGAAATAATAATTATTCTCATCACGTTATTTTTTTGTCTGTCGCACGAATTAATTGCACAGGACACTATTGCTGTTTCAAAACCGGAGAGGCGTACATTCATTGCAGAGCCAATGAAAGCGACTATGCTGGCAGTAGCATTTCCAGGCCTGGGTCAGGTATACAACAGAAAATTCTGGAAAATCCCCTTTGTCTATGCAGGCTTCGGAGCTCTTGTTTATAGTGTAGGGTTTAATACATCAAAATATAATGAAATGATGAAGGCTTATCAGGACTTCACAGATCTGATCCCGGAAACCGACAGTTACATTCCACTGGTAAAATGGACTGAGCCTTCAAACTATGACCCGGTTCTTTACCCCGACACCTATGACCCTTCAAATAAATCGTGGGTGGAAGAAAACCTCCTGAAAGCTGTTGATTATTATAAAAAATATCGCGATCTGTCCTATATAGGAATAGCTGCCTGGTACCTCATAACTGTACTTGACGCAAATGTCGACGCCAGCCTTTCAAATTTCGATGTCAGCAAAAACCTTGATCTTGAAGTGACTCCGTTGCAGCTGCCTGTCCCTGGAGTGATGGGAGCAGGCTTGAATATAAGTCTTGTTTACACTTTTTAAATGAACATTAATAATGAAACTTAAGACCTTTCTGATACCGCTTTTTCTTACAGTTCTGTTTGCGAATGTATCGGCCGTTAATGATACAATAATCCTTAACTCTGAAATTTACACTGAAAAGATTTCAGCTGATCTCGACAGCCTTGTCGGCAGCTGGTATGTAAGGATGGCAATCAAAGATCACCCTGAAGATTTTATGAATGATTCCACAGGCACGGAATTCTCCGATACAATTTATAAGCAAAGGCTCATTAAGATAAATTCTATTATCAAGCTTCCCTATAACAGTATCATAAGAAATCATATTCATGTATATACAATTAAGCAGAGAAAGTATTTCAGCGCGGTACTCGGACTGAGGAATTATTATTTCCCTATGATAGAGGATATTTTTGACTCTTATGGTCTGCCTGCCGAACTTAAATACATGGCCATAATCGAATCGGCCCTCAATAACAATGCAGTATCACGGGCCGGTGCAACAGGCATGTGGCAGTTCATGTACAGTACCGGCCGTATGTACGGTCTTACTATTAATTCACTCATCGACGAAAGGAGAGATCCTGTAAAAGCAACGCATGCTGCAGCAAAATATATAAAGGACCTTTATGAAATCTATAATGACTGGATACTCGTTATTGCTGCCTATAACTGCGGCCCTGGCAATGTGAATAAAGCGATCCGCCGGTCGGGAAACAGGAAAGATTACTGGCAGATATATTACAGGCTTCCCAGAGAAACGAGAGGCTATATTCCGCAGTATGTTGCAGCCGCTTATGCTGTCAACTATTTTGGGGAACATAACATCAGGCCTCTTCCCCTGAATATTCCGGTTTCGACCGACACTATTATGGTGAACAAGGACATTCATCTTAACCAGATATCAGAAGTCATGGGAATTCCTCTTGGGGAATTACGGGCGCTCAATCCACAATACCGTTCAGGCCTTGTTCCGGGTTCGGCAAAACCTCTTTCCCTCACTTTGCCATTGAGCCATCTGGGCGATTTCATTGATCTGAACGACACTATCAGGAACTATAAACCCGACCTGTACCTCACAAGGATTAACGTGACAGCCGATCCTTCCCGTTCAACCTATGTTCCTGTTGATGTAAAGGGAAAAACAAAGCTGGTTTACACTGTTAAAGACGGGGATAACCTTGGTTTTATTTCGGAATGGTACAGGGTAGGACTTTCCGACCTGAGGTACTGGAACAATATTTACAGGAATACTATCCGGATCGGCCAGAAGCTGGCTATTTATGTTGATCCCTCAAAATCAGACTACTATTCAAAAGTCAACACTATGACTTTTGCAGAAAAGCAACAAATGATAGGTAAAACAACACCTTCCAACCCAGTTATTGCAGCCTTGCAATCCGGGCCGGATGGGGATTATATAACATATACTGTCCGGTATGGCGACACAATATGGGATATTGTAAAAATGTTTGAAAATGTAAGCACTACCGATGTCCTTACGTTAAACAAGATAACCGATCCGGGTAAAATTAAGGTTGGACAAATACTAAAAATTAAGAAGAAGAGCTGAGCTCTTTCCCAACATGCGCCCTTTCAGGTCATTTTTATTATTACTGATTATCCTGATTTGTTTTGCAGGTCTTTCTTATATTTTGCCCTGGGATCTCAAGTTACCTTCAGTTGAGAGCCTTTTCCCCGAAAAACTGACAGGGACTTTATCTGAAAATGATACCGCAAAGAGCATTCAGGAAGAAATAAGTGCTGCTGATACTCTGTTGACCGCACCACCACGGGTTATCAAAACTGACACTGCCACTACTCCAGCCGGATCCCGTGTATCAGATCCGATGGAAATCTTCCTTGATTCGCTGGAATACTCCGAAGGGCAGATCAGGATCCTTTATTATGGCGATTCCCAGATTGAATATGACCGGGTCACCTCTTATCTCAGGCGGTCAATGCGCAAAGATCATGGAGGCACCGGACCTGGTTTATTTCTTCCCGTGATGCCTGTAACATATACCAAGTCATTTAATGTCAGGACTTCCCCTAACTGGAGAAGATACAATTATCTTTCGTTTAAGAACGGGGGAATAAATCATAACAATCTGGGTCCTTTCATGGCATTCTGCAGGTATTTGCCCGACGGACAGATATCTTCAGGCAATGTAAAATCGTGGATCAGGATAAGTCCCTCCGTGTACTCCGACAGCACTGAATCAACATATGAATTTCTGCGGATTTTTTACAGGAATACTCTTGATTTTGTTTTAATAAATGTCAGAGCCGGGGATAATCCTGTAATCACCGACACACTTAAGATCAGCAGTGAGATCACCGAGTTTGCCTGCCCTGTTTTCAGCTCAGATAACATCCTGATCGATTTCTCAGGCAGGACCAGTCCGGATATTTACGGAATAAGCATCGAAAGCAGGACAGGAGTCATAGTTGATAATATTCCCCAGAGAGGCAGCGGCGGACTGGAATTTACCATGGTTGATCAGAAAAACCTCAGGGATTCTTACAGGCTGCTTTCTCCCGACCTTATTATGCTGCAATACGGCCTTAATCTGGCAACGACAATAAGGAATGATTATTCATATTTTGAAAAAGGGCTCTCACGTCAGCTGAAATTGCTTAAAGAGATCTCACCGGGAACCGGAATTGTGGTTATCGGTCTTACTGACATGGCCTATCAGGAAGGCGAGATCATAAGATCATACCCGAATATTCCCAAAATTATTAATGCCCAGAAGAGAGCCTCGGCTGAATCAGGAGCGGTATTCTGGGATGCACGCGAGGCAATGGGCGGCAGATCCTCCATCATAAAATGGTTCGGCATGAATCCTCCGCTGGCAAAAAAGGATTATGTCCATCTGACCGATGAAGGAGCAGACACTCTTGCCAGGATGATGATCTCCGACCTTTTCACTTTAAAAGCACCTGATTCACTGATAGTCGTAATCCCACCGGCTGTAATGATCGATACGGCTTACGCAAGGCAGGCTGATCAGTTTCCTGCCCTGCAGGCGGAAGAAGAAAAAGCAGGATTCCTGAAAACTCTGGGTTCGCTTATTTTCTCCTATGATCCCAATAAGCCTTTCATCTTTTCAGCTCCGGCATTCTGGATATTCTTTCTTTTCGTAATGGCCGGATTCAGTATTGTCTATAAGAAGTTATACCTTAGGAATATATATCTTTTTCTTATCAGCCTCTTTTTTTATTACAAAACAGGCGGATTATTTCTTTTCCTTCTGATCATAGTAACTCTGATCGATTTCTCGTGCGGACTGATGATCTATAAATCAGAAACAAGAATCAGGAGAAAAGCCTTTATACTGATAAGTATTATTTCAAATATCGGGATACTTGCATATTTTAAATATACAGGATTCTTCATTCAAATCATAAACGACATCTTTGGAACTGATTTTATTGTAAGGGATTTCCTTGCAGCTTTTTCAAACAGATTTCTCGGAACCGGCTTTGATATAAGCAGTATAGTTCTGCCGGTAGGGATCTCCTTCTTCACTTTTCAGTCGTTAAGCTATACATTCGATATGTACAGGCGGAAACTTGAACCGGTCAGAAATATTCTTGACTTCGGATTTTATGTTTCATTTTTTCCCCAGCTGGTCGCCGGGCCTATTGTCAGAGCTTCAGAGTTTATTCCCCAGTTATACAAAAACTATTCCCTTTCGCAAAGGGAGTTCAGTCATGCTATATTTTTGATCTTAAAGGGATTAATAAAGAAGATCATAATTTCGGATTTTATTGCGGTTAATCTCGTCGACAGGATCTTTGACCTGCCCGCTGCCTTTTCGGGATTCGAAAATCTTATGGCTGTTTATGGTTACGGATTGCAGATCTACTGTGATTTCTCAGGTTATACCGATATTGCGATCGGCCTTGGATTAATACTTGGATTCAGACTGCCGTTCAATTTCAATTCTCCATATAAAGCTTCAAGTGTTGCTGATTTCTGGAAAAGATGGCATATATCGCTTTCACGATGGCTTAAAGACTACCTGTATATACCGCTGGGGGGAAACAGAAATGGTAAATTCCGTACCATCATTAACCTGATGATCACAATGCTTATCGGCGGACTTTGGCACGGAGCCGATCTAAGGTTTATAATATGGGGTGGTCTGCATGGGATCGGACTGGTTGTAAATAAATTAAGGATTTTTCTTTTTGGGGAGAAAACTAACAGGCGATGGTTTGTCAGGGCAATTTCAGTATTTTTTACATTCCAGTTTGTCAGTTTCTGCTGGATATTTTTCAGGGCTCAGAATATGCATGATGCGGGTCTTATATTACGACAGATATTTCAGGATTTTTTGCCTGCATCGTTCGACCGTCTGCTCCCGGTATATGGAGGGGCGTTCACACTGATGGCTGCGGGTTACATAATACATTTTCTTCCTGAAAAATTAAAAGAGTCGTACCGCGGACTATTTATTAAAATCCCGCTTGCAGTTCAGATGGTTATTGTTTTGATGACAGGATTCCTGCTGTATCAGATGAGAACCACCGAAATCATACCGTTTATTTATTTCAGGTTTTAACCGTGGTAGGTAGAGACAGATCTCAGATCTGTCTCTACCTACATATTCAATTCGTTACAGATATACCTCACCATTCTTCAAATCACGCACAAACGGTGCTATTGCCCTCTTGTATATCCCCTGGACATAAGCTATAGCCATTCCGTAATTGGTAACGGGAATGCCGGCTTTTATTGCAGGCTGGAGGCGGTTATGAAGCTGCCTGCGGGTTATCATACATCCACCGCACTGAATAACAAGAGCATAATCGGTGATGGGGCGGGGGAGGACATCAAGTCCCGCGACTACATCATATTCGATCTTCTTTCCTGTGAAGTTTGTGATCCACCTGGGGATCTTTGTCCTGCCAATATCATCGCATGCCACATGGTGAGTGCACGATTCAAGCAGCAGCACCCTGTCACCGTCGCGGAGTTCAGATATTTTCGGAGTGCCTTTCAGGTAACAGTCGAAGTCTCCCTTGAATCTTGCAAGCATAATGCTGAAACTTGTAAGAGGAATATCTGGCGGAATTGAAGCATCGGCTTTGATGAAAACCTGGGAGTCGGTTATGGCGAGTGCCGGTTGTATTCCGGTTTTCTTAAGGAAGGCATCAACCTCACGTTCTTTCAATACAATGGCAACTGCATCATTATCAAGTATATCTCTTATGGCCTGCACCTGCGGAAGGATAAGGCGTCCGGCAGGAGCCTCAACATCGATCGGGGTTATCAGAATAACGACATCTCCATGACTGATAAGATCACCAAGCAGTGTGGGAGTTTTGTATGAATGTTCGGGAATAGTCTCCTTAATAAGTTTGATCAGTTCCTCATAGTTGCGTTTGTCAACTGCAGAAAACTCAAAAAGATCCGTGCCTGTATTATATTTAATCTGTTCCCTGAAAACTGCATAAGGTTCCTGAATGTCCGATTTGTTATGGATTATGATGAAAGGAACATCCTGGCTGCGGAATTTCGCAATAAGACCATCTTCATATTCTCCCCAGGAGTTTTCAGTTATTACAAGCAGTGCAAGATCGATTATATCGAGTGTCCGTAAAGTACGTTCGACTCTCTTCTCACCCAGATCACCAGAATCGTCTATACCTGCTGTATCTACAAGTACTATGGGTCCGAAGCCGGTTATCTCGAATGATTTCTTTACCGGGTCTGTTGTGGTGCCTGCCTGTTCTGATACAATAGCAATATCCTGTCCGGCAAGGCAGTTAATAAGGCTGCTCTTGCCGCTGTTGCGGCGGCCGTAAATACCTATATGTGGTTTTGTGTCCCTGCCTTTTGACATACCTGTAAAATATCAGACAAAAGTAGCAATAATTAGGATTGATATTTTGGATTGCGGATTTGGGATTTGAGATTTCGGATTTATATGAATAATCCATGGTGCCAACCGGGGATGGGCATCCAATAACGATCAAAAGCACTGATGGAGCTTAGTACTCTCAATCAACGTATTAAAAGCCGGCTTTTAATACGTTGATAATTTTAACCGGAAATCCTATTTAAGATCTTCCAGTGAAAATCCTAACTTAAGAAGATTACCAGGCTGAAGGATCTCTTTAAGTTTTACTTCATCAATAATTTTAAGGGAACTGTTTGCTTCGAAAATGTCGTATTTCTTTTCCTTCATAAGCCTGGCCAGCTCTGCTGCTTTATGATATCCAACATGGGGTACAAGCGCTGTTGTAACAGAAGCACTATGGATAAGTGAATAATAACCCGGACTCTCATTTACAGTAAGTCCGCTGATAAGATTATTTTCTGCCGTTTTGCATGAAGAGATTAAAAGATTTATACTTTCCAGAACAGCGTACCCGATTACCGGCAGATAAGCATTTAGCTCAAGACATCCCTGGCCACAGAGTGAGCTTATCAGTGCATCATTGGAATAAACTTTATGAGATGCAGAAATCACAAATTCGGGTATCACCGGATTTATCTTCCCTGGCATTATGGAACTGCCTACTTGCTTTTCGGGGATTAATATACTCTTGTCACCAACCACATCCGATGCAAGCAGCCGCAGATCGGAAACCATTTTTTCGAGATTAACAGCAAGTGCCTTGAGAATGGCATGAACTTCAACCCATTTATCAAGATTTGAGGTGGCATCCGAAAGGTTTTCACTATGTGAAACCGGAAGCCCGGCAAGGCTGCGTAATTCAGGAACAACCTGCATTATGAAAAATCTTGGAACAGCCAGTCCGGTACCAATCGCCCCGCCCCCGAGATTCACTGGTTTTAACCGTTCAATGCATTTCGATACTCTCCACCAGTCGCGTGAGAGAGCTTCATTATACGAACTGAATAGCAGGCTGAATGATGAGGGGACTGCCTCCTGCATCTGTGTAAATCCCGGGCGTAATTTGTCATCAGTATCCCTTTCGAGTTTTTCGATTTTCTGTCTGAGGCTGTTTACATGACCCTCGAGGGATTGCAATAAAAACATTGCCGCAACTGTGAGGGCGGTCGGGATCACATCATTTGTCGACTGGTAGATATTTGCGTGTTCAGTTGGATCGATGTAAGTGTACTCTCCACACTTATTCCCGGTTTTGATAAGCGCAGAGTTGGCAATGATCTCATTGATATTCATGTTGATGCTCGTACCGGCACCGCCCTGTATTGCAGGTACGATGAAATGCTCAAAATACTTACCTTCAGAGATTTCCCTGGCAGATTCAGTCATGGCATCAAGGATGTCGTCACTTATGATTTTAACAGCGAGATTTTTCCCATATTTCTCAGTTGCCGTGTCGCGAAATCTCCGGTAGGTATTATAGCATGCCAGTTTTGTTAAGCCGACAGCCTTGTACCATTCTTCAGGAAAAGGGGTATTCCCGGGGAAGTTTTCTTTTGCCCTGATTGCATGTATCCCGTAAAGAGCATCCGACGGGATCTCTTTCCGGCCTAAAGTGTCATTCTCAATCCTGAACATAGATTTATAAGATATTAGAGCCGGAGACTGGACGTGCATAAGCAACAACGTCTGCACCGGTAATCTCATCTTTGCAGAGAATAATAAGCCTTTCCAGAACATTCCTGAACTCACGGATATTTCCGGTCCATTCAATCTTCTGAAGCTCCTTTATAGCATCCTTTTTT
>Ga0154631_1290_pt7 | contig 11283 bp, 10 predicted proteins | sample Rifle2008BG13ft_FD_116060 | JGI IMG/M metagenome (GOLD analysis project Ga0154631, IMG submission 116060) | Bacteroidetes bacterium RBG_13_42_15 | reverse complement strand
TACGGATTACCTGTAAAATTGTGCCGGAGTTGTCTGAAAATCATGAAAACAACTCCTTTTTTATTCATTTTAAAAAACAGGTAAAGTCCAATTTGACTTTTAAATAATTATTATTTACTTTTGTATACTTTTTATTTTGATTAAAATCGAAATATAACGAAAGTCTCCATCAGAGTCGATTAACCACAAAATTGCATTATTGTGGCAGCAACAGACCAGTCAAAGCAATCTTTCAGCGGTGACATGCGCCGTGAAAAAATCCTCGAAATGATACAGGAAGATGGCCATGTTAAAGTCGCGGATTTAAGCCGGATATTCAAGGTTTCAGAAGTTACTGTTCGTCAGGATTTGGAGAAACTTGAAAGCGAAGGAATGATTATGCGTGACCATGGCGGGGCTTTCCTAAAATCCATTACATCCCAGGTGCGTTCATTTGCTCTGCAGCAGAGGGACAATATGGATAAAAAAATGCTGATAGGCAAAAAAGCTGCTGATTTCGTTTTGAACGGAGATACCATCATTCTTGATTCGGGTACCACCATCACCGAGCTGGCAAAAAACCTGATGACCAGAAAAGAGCTTACAGTAGTCACTAATGCCCTGAACATTGCCATGATGCTTGGTGGAGAACCATCTATCAACGTTATCATGACAGGAGGTGAATTCAAGGCACCAACACTCTCTCTGACCGGTCAGAAAGCTGCTGCATTTTTCAATGATTTGCATGTGGACAAGCTTTTTCTGGCCACTGCAGGAATATCATTAAAATCAGGATTGACCTATCCTAGTATCAGCGATCTGGTGGTAAAAAAAGCCATGATTGATGCTGCAGATAGAGTCTACCTTCTTGCTGACAGTACCAAAATAGGGAAAAGCTCTCTGGCAAGCCTGGGTGCATTGTCACTGGTTGATTACCTGATTACTGACAATGGTTTGCAGGATAAGCACCGTCAGTTATTTGACGAGCATGATATTGAATATATTATTGCAGAATGAACACAGAATACAAAGAACTGGAAAGAAAAGCTGTTGAAATACGCAAGAAACTGCTGCAGATGATATTCAATGCAAAGAGTGGTCATACAGGCGGAGCGCTTTCATCGGTTGACATCCTGACAACTTTGTTTTTTCACACCATGAATTATCATTCTGATAAACCTGGCTGGTCTGATCGTGACAGGTTTATTCTTAGCAAAGGGCACAGCGTGGAAGGTTATTATTGTGTGCTGGCTGAGGCAGGATTTTTTCCGAAAGAAGTGCTGGATACCTATGGAAAGTTTCAGTCCATACTGGCCGGACATCCTACCAGAAAAGTCCCGGGTGTTGAGCTAAATTCCGGAGCACTGGGTCATGGTTTGTCAGTGGGTGTTGGAATGGCCTTGGCTGCAAAAATGGATCATAAAAAAAACCGGGTGTTTGTGCTGATGGGTGACGGAGAGCAGGGAGAAGGCTCTGTCATGGAAGCTGCCAACAGTGCAGGTCATAATAGGCTGGATAATCTGACAGCCATCATTGACAGAAACTTTTTGCAAATAAGCGGTCATACCGAGAGTGTCATGTCGCTTGAGAGTCTCAGCTCCAGATGGAAAGCATACCACTGGCATGTGGATGAAGCGAACGGGAATAACATCGAAGAACTGGCAGGGCTTCTTGATACATATCCTGTTGAAACCGGAAAGCCGCACCTGGTGATTGCATATACCATCAAGGGAAGAGGGGTGTCTTTCATTGAAAACAGGGCAGAGTGGCACCATAAAGTACCAAGTGCTGAACAGATGGAACAGGCCATTGAAGAATTAAACAAAATGCTGAAGTGATAAACCATGGAGAGTGATAACATCCCATGCCGGCAGGCTTTTACAGATAAGCTGCTGGAACTGGCAAAAAAAGACCGGGATATCATTGCGGTTACAACCGATGCACGGGGATCGGTTACCCTGAATCAATTTGCCGAAGTATTACCCGATCAGTTTGTAGAAGTGGGTATCGCAGAGCAAAATGCCATCGGGGTGGGGGCAGGTCTGGCTTTAAGCGGCAAAAAGCCGTTTGTTTGCGGACCCGCATGCTTTTATTCTGCACGAAGCTATGAGCAGGTCAAGGTTGATGTCGCCTATACCCGAACCAATGTAAAAATCATTGCTGTCAGCGGCGGTGTAAGCTATGGTGCACTCGGCTCCACTCATCACAGCCTGAATGACATCGCAGCCATGCGTGTATTACCGGATATGACCGTGATTCTTCCCTGTGATGTTCATCAGACAGGAATATTAACTGAAGTTCTCACGCATTTTGACGGACCAGTTTATGTTAGGATGGGCAGGGGAGCTGTTCCTGAAGTTTACACGAAAGATAATGCTGTATTCGAAATCGGGAAGGCAAATCTGTTACTGGAGGGAAAAGATGTGGCCCTTATTGGGACCGGAGAAACAGTTTATCACTGTTTGCAGGCTGCCGGGGAATTAAAAAAGTCAGGTATCAGCGCATGCGTAATCGATATGCATACTGTGAAACCACTGGATACGGATATTCTGAGAAATGCTGCCCTTAAAACGGGCAGGATTGTGACTGTTGAAGAGCATCATGTTTTCGGAGGCCTGGGATCTGCGGTGGCCGAATGGGTGGTACAGAACTGTAACATCCCTGTAAAAATACTTGGTTTTCCGGATGAAAATGCGGTTCATGGAAGTTCTGGGGAGCTTTTTGCATATTACGGACTTGACAGCAAGGGTATCTGCAAAAGCGTCCGGGAAATATTCAACAGGAGAAAGGATTACACCAGTAAACATTTGCAAAAAGGTAATAACTGAGAATTTATAAATAATTGACTTTATGATAAAAAGCTATCTGCTTGCCATCGATCAAAGCACCTCTGCAACAAAAGCTGTGTTATTTGATCAGGACTCCCGGTTTGCAGCCAGATACGGTATTACCCATCAGCAGATATACCCCCGGCCGGGATGGGTGGAACATGATCCAGGGGAAATCTATAGCAATGTCCTGAAGGCCATCCAACAGGTAATTCAAAGTTCAGGGATCAATAAAGACCTGATAAGATGTCTTTCCGTCACCAATCAGCGTGAGACGGTCCTTTTATGGAATAAATCAACCGGGATGCCGGTTTATAATGCTGTTGTCTGGCAGTGCCTCAGAGGAGAACCCAAATGCAACGAACTGAAAGCCGGTGGATTTGAAAAATTATTCAGAAAGAAAACCGGACTGGTAATCGACCCGTATTTCTCTGCAAGCGGTCTTCACTGGATACTTCATAGCAGACCGGATTTAATGCAAAAAGCCCGCAAAGGAGAACTGGCAGCGGGTACCATCGATTCCTGGCTTATCTGGAAACTGACCAGAGGAAAGATACATGCCACGGATTATTCCAACGCCTGCCGTACGTTGTTGTTCAATATACATGCACTGAATTGGGACAAAGAATTATGCGGACTGTTTGACATTCCCCTCAATCTGCTTCCTGAAATAATGCCTGCTGATGAAATATTCGGCCATACAACAGCAGAAGGAATTTTGAGAAAGGAAATTCCCATTTCAGGTGTCCTTGGTGATTCACATGCTGCTTTATTTGGACAGCGTTGTTTCAGTAAGGGATTATCGAAGGTAACCTATGGCACTGGTTCTTCGGTAATGATGAATATCGGTGATAAAGCTCTGGTTGCTCCCGAAGGACTGGTAACATCGGTTGGTTACGGTATCAAAGGCAAAATAGATTATGTTTTTGAAGGAAACATTCACAGCACAGGAGCGACCATCCAGTGGATGGTCGATTCACTCGGGATTTTAAATGATCCGGCAGAGTCGGAAAAACTGGCAGGCAAGGTTAAGTCCACAGAGGGAGTTTATTTTGTTCCCGCCTTTGCGGGACTGGGAGCTCCATACTGGGATAACAAGGTACGGGCTAATATTTCAGGAATTCACAGCGGAACAAGAAAAGAACATATCGTCAGGGCTGGCCTCGAGTCCATCGCATACCAGGTGAAAGACCTCCTGGATCTGATGGCTGACAAAGCCGGTATCAGATTATCAGAAATCAGGGTAGACGGAGGACCAACAGGGAATCATTTCCTGATGCAGTTTCAATCTGACTTGCTGAATGCACCCATTTCAGTAAGTGACATCGAAGAAGCATCGGCTCTTGGAGCAGCTCTTGCAGGGGGATTGGGCATAGGTATCTGGAAAAACATGACAGCGCTGGAAAAGATCTATTCCTGCAAGGAAAAAATGTCTCCGAAAATGTCTGAAGAAAAACGCGAATTGCTTTACAATGGATGGAAAAAAGCCGTTGATCTGGCACGTGGAACTGGAAAATAATTTTTTGTTTAACTTAGAAAAATCTTAAACCAAAAGATACAGCTTTTTATCAAAACACCTTTTTAATAAATATTTTTGATAACAAAATGAAGAAGACAATGATGAAAAAAAGCATTTCAATATTAAAAATCACATTATTCTTGGGATTATTTACATTCACTGCAGGTTGCATACAATCACGTAACAAAATCAGCGAAGAAAAACAGAAAATAGCTGTTGTCATCTCCACCCTCAATAATTCATGGTTTGTGGTGCTTGGAGAAACTGCCTCGGCGAAAGCCAAAGAGCTTGGTTACGAGGTTGTCCTTTTCGATTCCCAGAACAATACGGCAAAAGAAACCGAACATTTCGAAAACATCATTGCAGCAGGATATACAGCAATACTATTCAATCCTACAGATGCCGAAGGTTCTGTGGTTAATGTGATGTCTGCCAGAAAAGCCGGGATACCCACCTTTTGCATGGACAGGGAAATAAATGCTACCGATGCAGCTGTTTCACAGATTTTATCAGATAATTACTCAGGGTGTGTAAGGCTTGGGGAGTACTTTGTTCAAAAACTGAATAAAAGAGGCAAATATGTTGAGTTGCTTGGACTTGTCGGAGACAATAATACATGGAACAGATCAAGGGGCTTTCACAGCGTTGTTGATAATTTTCCTGATCTGAAAATGGTAGCCCAGCAGAGTGCAGATTTCGACAGGAGTAAAGCCATGGAGGTGATGGAATCAATGCTGCAGGCACATCCTGATATCAATGCTGTTTTTTGCGGAAATGACGCCATGGCAATGGGCGCCTATCAGGCTCTGTTATCTGCGGACATGGCAGACGAAGTGATGGTATTCGGATTCGACGGAGCAGAAGATGTCATCAACTCTATACGCAGTAAAAAGATAATGGCCACAGGAATGCAATTCCCGAAAAAGATGGCCATCACAGCTGCAGAATATGCAAATGCTTACATAAAAGGTAAAAGAGACTTTCAGCAAAAAGTACCCATTGAGGTTGAACTGGTGAACCAGGAGAACATAGATAAATACAAGCCTTACGATAAATCAGAATGACCAGGCATCAGCGGATTATTAAAGCCATTATATCATCAGTCATTGCAGCTGCTGTTATTTACTTATCAGTATATTTCAGGCCACTGGATAAAGTACTGGAAGAACGGCAGCTAAACACCTTCAGACCTCAGGAATATGCCCGTTATTACTGGGAACATGTGCTTGCTGTAGAAGCAAAACAGGCCATCGATGCCGCTGTTTTGATTGATTCATTGAAATCGAATCCCGATAATGTATTTATACAGTACGGCAAAACACTTGGCATCTCTGATATGTCCAATTTCATCATGAAGGGTCATGGGCAGGTAACTGCTGTTATTGAAGAATTCATGGAATTAAGGCTTTGTAACAGTGATAACATATTAAAACTGAAGACCGGAATGGTTTTTGGCAATATTCTAAGGGATTGTACCGGAAGTATCAGAATGGATGATTTCAGAAACAGCATGGATTTCAATAACATATCAGTAGAGATCAACAAGATCGTGAATACCGAGATCATCCCCAGACTGAGGCAAAAACTGATGCCGGATGATTTTGTTTATTTTGAAGGGGCTGCCGGAATCATGAAAGGATTTGCAGATTCTGTTACAATAGAACTCATACCAGTCAGAATAATCTTAACTAATGACTGCAAACAGAAATAACGGAGTCGTTTTGGAGGCTGTAAACATTACAAAAACCTTTACAGGTGTTACGGCCTTAAATAATGTATCGCTTAACATATACAGCGATGAAGTAAATGCCATTGTGGGTGAAAATGGTGCAGGAAAATCCACCCTGATGAATATTTTTTCAGGTGTGTATTCAGATTATGAAGGGAAAATGTTATTAGATGGTGAAGAGGTTCGTTTTGCTAATCCGAAACAAGCCCAGCAAAAAGGAATCTCCATTATCCACCAGGAGTTGAACCTGGTGCCCAATTTAAGCATCGCCGAAAACATTTTTCTTGGCAGGGAATTTATCAATCGTTTTGGATTACTCGACTATCAAAAAATATATAAGGAAACTGACAAGCTGATGAGTGTACTTGAACTCGATGTCAGTACTAGAACAAAAATCAATAAGCTGAAAGTTGGCCAGCAACAGATTGTGGAAATTGCCAAGGCACTGTCGTTTGATGCAAGGATCATTATCATGGATGAACCCACCTCGGCAATCAGCAAGCACGAAACAGAAGTACTTTTCAGGTTGATCGAATCTTTGAAAAAGAAGGGTGTTGCAATTATATACATTACTCACAAGCTGGAAGAGCTTGAGAGAATTGCTGAGAAAATCATTGTGCTCAGAGATGGCAAATTCATTCATTCCGGTCCGTTGAAAAACATTTCCAGAAATGAAATCATCAGAATGATGGTTGGAAGGGAAATCAGGGACTTCTTTGTCAGAGACAGATCAGAAACAGGCATGGAGATACTGAGAATTGAGGGGCTTTCACTCCGTGATCCGTTTATTCCAGGTGGCTATGCCCTGAGAAAAATAAGTTTTTCCCTTAAACAAGGCGAAGTGCTTGGCATATTCGGACTGATGGGTGCTGGTCGCACTGAATTGCTTGAATCGATCTTCGGGTTGTATCCTGAGCAGGTAGAAGGAAAAATAATCATTGAAGGAAAATTTACTGTTGTGAATAATCCCCTGGCTGGAAAGAGATTTGGACTTGCACTGGTGCCTGAGGACAGGAAACTGGACGGACTGATTTTGCAGATGACAGTATGTGAAAGCATCAGTCTGGCAAGCATTGAAAATGTAGAAAACTATGGTTTTATCAATCATGGGAGAGAAAAAAAACAAGCGGGAAATTTTATTCATGATCTTCAGATTAAAACAACATCGGCCCTACAAGTGGTTGAAAAACTAAGTGGCGGAAATCAGCAAAAAGTAGTGATCGCCAAATGGCTGGCAACCAATCCGAAAATTCTCCTGCTGGACGAACCAACCAGGGGAATTGACGTGAACGCCAAGAATGAAATTTATAAGCTCATTGGCAAACTGGCAAAACAGGGTATTGGAATCATCATGGTTTCATCTGAGCTGCCTGAGATTTTAGCTATGTCTGATAGAATTGTGGTTATGTCTGAGGGAAGAATAACTGCTGAATTCTCTCAGGGACAAGCCAATGAAGAGAATATCATGCAGGCGGCCCTTCCTAAAAGTACGATGGCTGGCGAAAATACATGAACTGAATCATTTAAGGGATAAAACAAAAACCATTCAATGAATGAGGCAAAAATAAAACAACTGCTGGTGAGATTTCAATCTCTCATTGCGTTGCTATTGATGATTATTGTATTGAGCTTTTTATCGGATAAATTCATGACCACAGATAATATATGGAATGTCATGCGTCAAATATCTGTCAATGTTTGCATTTCGGTTGGCATGACCCTGGTCATACTTACTGGCGGCATCGATCTATCGGTTGGCTCAATCCTGGCATTCAGCGGTGTGATAACAGCAGGTTTGCTGAAACATGGCATTGAACTCGAAAGTCTGAACACCTTTGTTGGATTTACAATGTTTGGCGGACTTACAGCAGGCATCATTGTCGGATCCATCCTTGGATATGTCAATGGTTTTGTCATTACCAGATTCAATGTGCCCCCCTTTATTGCCACACTTGCCATGTTAACAATGGCAAGAGGTATGACAATGTTGTATACCGGGGGATTCCCGATAACCGGACTGGGAGAATCATTTGCCTATATCGGAACAGGTTGGTTTATCAGGATACCCATGCCGGTTTGGATTTCTGCTGTTATCGTGGTACTTGCCATCATCCTGGCAGGCAAAACACGCACCGGAAGATATATATATGCCATTGGAGGAAATGAGAGAGCTTCCAGGTTATCAGGATTGAACATCAGGAAGATTAAAATCATTGTCTATACACTGGCAGGTGCACTGGCAGCTGTCGGAGGGATTATTACTACATCGCGTTTGGATTCTGCACAGCCCAATGCCGGAATATCATATGAACTTGATTCCATTGCTGCCGTTGTTATTGGTGGCACTTCACTTTCAGGTGGTAAGGGATCTGTCATCGGAACGGTGCAGGGAGCATTGATAATTGGTGTGCTGAACAACGGATTGGTGCTCCTCAATGTCTCTCCTTTCTGGCAGCAGGTGATCAAGGGACTGGTGATTCTGCTGGCTGTGATTATTGACAAACTTCAGCGAAAGGAATGAGAGACGACTGGAATGATTAAAATGACCGGAATGGCTGGACTTATAAAATGACTAAACTGTTAAATAATTAAATCATATGGCTTACAAACAAAAAATAACATTCGGGGTGATTGCCGGAACACGGAATATCTTCAACTTCAAACTGGCTCAGGAAGGACGCCGGCAGATTATTCAGGAACTTGAAAGACTCGGCTACGGCGTTATTATCCTCCCTGCTGAAGAAACACCGACAGGGGCTGTTGAGACTTTGCAAGATGCCAGAAAGTGTGCCGCCCTGTTTGATAAAAACAGGAATAACATTGATGGCATCATTGTTATCCTGCCCAATTTTGGCGATGAACTGGGAATCATCAATACATTGAAATACGCGCAGCTGAATGTACCTGTCCTTATTCAGGCAGTCGATGATGATAACGACAAAGTTGACGTGAAAAGCCGAAGGGATGCCTTTTGCGGAAAGCTGTCAGTTTGCAATAACCTGTATCAGTATGGCATACCATTTAGCGATACCACATTTCATACATGTAAAATAAACAGTGATGTTTTACGTGATGATTTGAACAGGTTTGCGTCCATATGTCGTGTAATTGGAGGATTGAAACATGCCCGCATCGGAGCCATCGGGACTCGCCCTGCTGCCTTTCAAACTATGCGTTCCAGTGAAAAATTGTTGCAGGCATCGGGTATTACCGTTGTTCCTGTGGATTTATCAGAAATCCTTGGTGAAGCTGAAAGAATTGACAATCAGGCCACCCTGTTGAAGAAAAAGGTGAAAGAAATCAAGGCTTACGGAAAAATTCCATCATCGATCAATGAAACAAAAATTTCAACACAGGCCAGATTTGGCATTGCCATGGAAAACTGGATTCAGCAAAATGAGATTGATGCCACTGCCATCCAGTGCTGGGAATCAATACAGAAAAATTATGGCTGTGCTACCTGTCTGACCATGAGCATGCTGGGTGAAAAAATGATTCCCTGTGCATGTGAAGTGGATTTGGCCGGAGCTGTATCCATGTATATGCTGGCACTTGCAGCTGGCAGACCACCGGCATTACTCGACTGGAACAACAATTTCGGTGAAGACCGGAATATGTGCGTTTGCACCCATTGCAGCAATTATCCTAAAAGCTTTTTCGAGAACAGGATCGAAATATCAAACCTGGATGTGCTAGGTACTGTTCTGGGACAGGAGAATTGTTTTGGTGCAGTGAAAGGTAAAGTAAAAGCCGGTCCGATGACTTATTTCAGGATTTCTACCGACGATACCCTCGGTATCATCAAATCATACCTCGGAGAAGCAGCATTCACGGATGATCCTTATGGAATGGATGGAGGTATTGCTGTCACCAGAGTTCCTAATCTTCAGAACCTGCTGAAATTCATGTGTAAAAACGGTTTTGAACATCATGTGGCCATGGTTCGCGGACATGTCAGCAGCATCTTGGAAGAGGTGGCTGGCAATTACCTGGGATGGGAATTATATGTGCATTCTTAACTCTGGCTTTTCATAAAGATGCGAATGGTATCCCGGTTTCCGGAAATGATAACTCTGTACTCCTGCCTGTTATTCTTTCATCAGAATGGTATGGCCCGGCAACCTGCCTTTCCGGGTGCCCGGCAGATACCCATCTCTTCCAGCCATGCCTTACATAAGGTGCTCCATAGTTGCGTTGATCCCGGATTATTGGTTAAAGCTATGGAATGACCACCATCTGGAAATATATGCAGACTCACGGGAATGTCATTCTTCAACAGGGACTGGAAATAAAGGGTACTGTTCTGAGGACTGACAGATTTGTCATTTTCAGCATGAACCAGGAAAGATGGTGGTGTTGTGCAAGACACATTTAATTCGTTCGAGTATTTTTCAATGATTTGTGCAGATGGATCGTCACCCAGAAGATTCTCAAAGCTTCCTCTGTGCGTATAAGTCCCCATGGTGATGACAGGCGAAATGAGAATCTGAAAATCCGGATGATATGGATATTCATCCAGCGAATCACCAATCATTGAAACATCTTCCGTATGCGTTGCAAGCGTTGTAGCCAGGTGTCCTCCTGCGGAAGTGCCCATGACACCAATCTTGTCCGTTTGAATATTCCAGTTTCCTGCATTCGCCCTGATAACCCTCATGGCCCGCTGTGCATCCTGCAGTGGTGCTTTGTGTCTCTCCATTAAATCAGGTGAGTTAGGCAACCTGTATATCAGGACAAAAGCATTCATGCCAATGGTATTGAACCATTTAGCCAGCTGAAATCCTCCAAGTTGATAGGTCAGGTGATGATATCCCCCTGAAGGACAAATCAAAACCGCACCTCCGCTGTTTTCTTCCCTGGAGGTGAAAAAGGCATAAATGCCAGGGGTCTCTACCTGCAACATTCTTTCGTTGGCAATAATCTCTTTTGCTTCAATCCCTTTTGAATTGGGTTTTTTTCCATATGGCCACAGGGGAATAAACTCCTGTGAATAAATCATGTGAAAACCACCAAGTAAGACAGAAAACAGGTATATGGTTCTTTTCATCGCTGTTTATTTAAGGATTTAAGCACTGTAATACTGATATATATTCTTTAATTCCTTTATACTAATCTCTTTTCCAATGGCTATCAGCTCTGTCTGGTGATCGGGCCTTTCGGTTTCGATGTATTGTATATCGTCAAAGACGGTCTGCACGCTGTAGCTTTTACCGTTGCTTAGCCATATC
>Ga0154631_1079_pt2 | contig 11404 bp, 5 predicted proteins | sample Rifle2008BG13ft_FD_116060 | JGI IMG/M metagenome (GOLD analysis project Ga0154631, IMG submission 116060) | Bacteroidetes bacterium RBG_13_42_15 | reverse complement strand
AAAATAAGATTGACCTTCGACTTATCCTTGATATCTTCCGGGGCGTAAGTTCCGCCACTAAGAAGACCATAATGTGAGAATATGTCGGGCCGAGCCAGGGTGATTGTCTTGGTTTCCATTCCTCCCATAGAGAGGCCGGCCATTGCACGATGAGGCTGATCTGCAAGAGTACGGAAATTGGCATCAATGTAGGGAATCAATTCATCGATCAATACTGTCTGAAAGGGCTTAATATCGAAATTCCTCAAGCCACCCATTTTCACGTCATTAGTCATGCCATATGTCATCACAATGATAAAAGGCTTGATTTTCCCATCTGCAATAAGGTTATCCATGATCAGGTTGGCATGTCCCTGATTACTCCATGCGGTTTCATCCTCACCCCAGCCATGCTGCAGATAGAGAACAGGATAACGTTTCTTTTTATCTTTTTCGTAACTTGGAGGGGTGTAGACAAATGCCCGGCGCGATGTGTTTGTACTCGGAGAGGGAAAAAGAATCTGCTGCACTTTACCATTGGGAACATTTTTAAGCGCGTAAAAGTCCTGGTCATGAGCTGGTATCTCTATGCCGCTTTCCCAGCGGGTGGAACCATAGAAGTTTAAAGTCCCGGGATCATTAAAAACCCCACCGTCAATAGTAAGATGATAATAATGGAAGCCTTCTTCCAATGGACCTGCAGTAGTGCCCATCCATGAGCCATCCTCAGCTTTTGAGAGCGGGGTACCTCCTCTGGTACCGCCCAATCCCAGGCTTACAACGACGCTTTTAGCTTCAGGTGCAATGATACGGAATCGGGCATAACCTTGGGGGTTGACCCTGGGATACTCTTGTCCGGGTTGATTTTTGGTCGATGGTTTAAAGTCTTCGGTAATCGTTGGCTGTTCTTTCTGTGCCAAACATGTTCCTCCTGTTATCAGCATTACCGATAACACAATTAATTGTCTGTATTTCATTTGTTAATCTTCTTAGTAATTCATTTATTTTTCTCTAAAATCAAAAAGTTACTTATCAATTAGATAATCAGTCCTTAAAGAGAAGCAAAGCGAATTCGCGGAGGCTTCGTCTCCAGGACTGCCATTCATGAGCAGTAAGCGGAGAAATATAGGATGCACTCTTTATGCCTGCCTGCTGCAGAGCGTCAGCTGCAGCCTTGACACCTTCAGAGCCTCTTTCGCGGCTGCCATAGCTCATAAATACCAGTTTTACTTTTGATTTGTCTGAAATTTCTGCCGGAGCTATTGTCCCGCCGCTGAATAGCCCTATATATGAGAAAATGTCCAGGTGGGCCAGTGTCACTGACTTGGTGCACATGGCGCCCATCGACAATCCAGACATGGCTCTGTGTTCCTGGTCGGGTACTGTACGGAAGTTTTTATCAACCCATGGGATCATATCACTGATCATAAGTTCTGCATATTTATCAAAAGAGAAGCGGGGACGTGCGCCAGCAGGCGGTGCACCTTGACCGGGAGCGCCGGGAGCCGCAGCCGGCTGCTGAGCTGCTGGTGCTGCAGCACCAGGAGCGGGAACTGCAGGACGCGGACCCATCGGGAATTGAGGACCAACTGCACTAGTCTCCATGACGACAATGAAAGGCCTGACTTTTCCCTCTGCAATAAGGTTATCAAGGATTAAATTTGTGCGTCCCATTTCAATCCACACTCTTTCATCCTCACCGCCGCCATGCTGAAGGTAAAGCACCGGGTAACGGTTTTTGGTGTTTTTCTCATAATCCGGAGGCGTATAAACGAAGATATGCCGCCAGGATTTAGCCACATTAGAATAATAGTTCTTTATCAGGACATTGCCATGAGGCACATCATTTAACTCATAAAAACCACCATCCGGATCAGGAATTTCAAAACCATTGCACATATGGCCATAGCCAATAAATGCATTGTTAGCCGGGTCGACAACAATAGCGCCGTCAACGATCATCCAGTAGTTGTGATAGCCTTTATCCTGTGGTTCACTGGTGTAGGTCCACATTCCATCTTCACCTTTGACCATATCAAATGGAACGTTAACGATGGAAACCTGCACCTTTTGAGCATTGGGAGCATTAAAGCGGAAGGTAACACGTGAATCAGCTTCGATACGCGGATACCGGGCTCCTGAGAGATTGTAAGGTGAAGGATGGGCGGTATCGGCATTAAAAACGTTTGACGCCTGTCCCGACTGTGAGAAGCAGGCTCCGCTGAAAGACAGGATCATCAGCAGAATGGCGGATAATGTCTTTTTCATTTTAATTTCTCTATTAAGGTTTGTATTTGAACTGTATATGTAGTACTGTCATTATCATTAAGGTATTATATTCACAATTACCCTTTTATATCTTGCCAGGGGAGGGTTACCCTTATCTGTCACTTTAAGGATGAAATGCGCTGTCTCCGGCTTTTCAACTACCGGTGCAATTAACCGGGGTATCCTGTACAGGTTTTCAGCAGGATCGAAACGAATAAGCTGTTTATATGATCCGGCTTCCGGATATTGAAACCAGAGGTAGCTGAGATTATCACCGTCAGGATCAGATGTGCCGTAGGCATCGAGTACGAAAGATTCTCCTGATTTTACTATTATCTGATCGGGATGCCCAAGCATGGGTATGGGCGGATGGTTGGCCTCGGTGTACTCTTCTGTGCACCAGTCCATACGTGCCGCAAAATCATTCTGGAAGTCATCTCTCCAGCGGAACAATGTGGCTTTATTGTTATTGAAAACAACTGTATCCTTCCTGACAGCCCTTCCGGTCTCATTATATATATAAGGAATATATCTGTCCGGAGCATTGGTCCAGATAGCTCTCGGTTCAGGATCCACAGGCACACCACCCGTAAACCCTTTGGTGTCGAGTGTTAAATATTCAGGCTGGTACAATTCATAACGGCCGCCCCATCCGCCCCAGTCAGGGTGTCCGGGGCTATTCAATCCGTTAATGATTAAATACAGAAAGGTCGGAGTATCTCCTTCCATTCCATAGGCTACATCAGGATAAACGGCACCAAGAGGACCATGACCCTGTTGAATATTTTGTGCCAGCCATTTATTGCTAATTGTTTCATTACTGAGTCCGGGGACTACCGTATTAATTGCACTCCACGTAGAGGTACCATAGCCTCCCGGAGAAACTATATAGAACAGATCAGGGAAATATTTCCGCATCCAGACACCGCTATCGTCCTGGTCGGATATCGTATAGACCCGCAGTTTTTTTATAAGTTTCATTGCATCGGCTTCAGACCTTGTCTGCCGGATTTTATATAAAGACTGGGCAAGAGTGTTTGGACCGCCCCAGATGCATATCCATAATGGGCGGGGATCGTTTTCTTCAAGGATTTTAATAATCCAGTCTGATCCCTGTGAGTCTTTCCCTGTCCCAACACCGCCCATTCCATATTCAGGCAAACCTTGCTTTACAAGCTGCCGCAGAGAATCAGCTTCGGGGAAGCCCGACTCGTGCTTTAAAAGGTTCTCCCGGACCTTACCATAGGCCATGATGACTTTCAGAACCGATTCAGGGTGCACCTCTTTCTTCATGTGAACAGAGGTAGTTGCAATTATTCCTTTTATGTCGAGTACATTTGAATATAAAAGAAGCCGGACAAGGGATTCGGTATCGTCAGGCTCATTCTCAACATCAGTAAGAATAATTACCCTGCACTTTTGAATTTCCTGAGCGCTGAGTAACCCGGGAGTAAACATCAGAAATAAAAAAATCAACACATATAAAGTCACTTTATTTGGATTGATTCGAATATTACTTATAAGATTCATAGCAACTTAGCTTTTAATAATCACAATAACCTGGCAAATTGATGATCGGAAACCCATAAACACTGCCACCCATTGAAAGTCCGGCCATTGCACGATTCTGTCCCTCGATTAATGTTCTGAAATTCCATCAATGAAAAAGATGAAGCTCTTTTCATATTATGATGCCTATCAGAGTTAGAGAATAAATAAATTAACAAAAGCAATATAAATTCTTATGAATGTAAAAGTCATAAGAAAATATTGAAGAATTGTTTAAATTTTCTGCAAATGATGACAGAAAATTAAAAGAAGAAAGAGAAATAGGGTTTAAAACTCAATTCCGGCAGATATATGAGTAGTACCTTTAAAGACACATACTAAGGTCCTCGTGATTTATAAACCAATCAATTACTTTGAGCCTGTAGTTTTCTATAGGGTTCAAGTTGATTTTTAAATTTGATAATCAGCTCTTTCAGAGCTTTAAGATTAACTTCCCCCTTCCGCATCATTTCAACTTCCCAGGTGGGTGGAATTCTCATTGCAGTCAACTCTCCAGCTTCCAGGAGGTGGGCAGCTGTTTCGGCAATATCCAATCCGTCTTTCCAGATTCCTTCAGGATCCTTGAGCCACTTATCGCTCTGATCCACAACCTTTGTTACCCATCCTTCCCTATCCGGTATAGCCGGAAGAATATCAGCGGTGCGTTTACGGAAAAAGCCCATGATGGCAGCGGCAATGGAAGGATCACGAACGCTGCCGTCTTCATAAAATACACCATGAACAGTCCCCCATCCCTCACGGACAATCATCAGTTCCCAGATATACCATCCGACTTTTGCATTCATGTGTTCCTGGAGGGTGATATCGTAAGGGTTGGCACGAGCAATACAGCCAATCTCACCATTTATAAGGGGCTTTTTTACTTTTGCAGCGAATTCTTTGACCCGGTTGATGGTATCCCTGATCTCTTCCCTGGTTTGCATATAATCATGAAACTGAAGTACATCAACATAATCTGCCAGTTCAATCATACCATCCACGAAGGCCATTCCTATCGTTACCGGAGTGTTTGGATCGAGCTCATGAAAGGTATTGGCCAGGAACTTGCAGTTTTCAAAATTTCTTAAAACCCTCTCCCTGGGAGTTGTTGGCCAGTCTGGTTCATTCATAATATCCCAGAATGCAAGTCCCGGTTCATCAGATATGGCATCCACCAGGAACTGTGCCCATTCCCTTCCCAGGGCGCGCTGCGTTGTATCCCTCAGCCAGGGTCCGCTTCCGACCACAGGCATAACACCAATTCCTCTCTTGTCACATTCCCGTACAAAGTGCTTCAGTTTAGCCGGAAGCGTTTCCTTGTCTTCCGTGTATACAGCATACGGAACGAATACTCTTACCTGGTTGAGATTAAGACTTTTAGCCAGGTCTAGATCAAATTCTATCGAAGTGGAGTCATATTTAACCCAGGTATCGGTATGATGCCGGGGAGCAGCTACGTCAGCAGGAGTATAATTGAAACCCCTGATAAGAGACGGGACCCGGAGACCTGTAAAATCAAATTTTGAATTTTTTTTGACAGGTCCGGAGCATCCGGTCAGGATAAGGATGCAAAGAATCAGAGATTTCAGATAGAGTTTTTTCATTATTCTGGCAAATTTAATTTGGTTGAATATTAGGTAGAATATGAATAAGTAAGTATCAGATTATCTGAGATCAATTATCGGTAAACTCCATCAATCCGAAACGATGTGGCTGGTGAACGTCTTTTCTTATATCATATATTGGAAAGAGTGTTGATGTTGAACGGAACCTGTCATCCACGTAATTCCTATCCTGCCGGACCGCCTGGAACGCCCATCTTACACCGGCTTTTGGACGTGAAATAAAATGGAAATCGCTGAATGCCGTAAATGGAATTGCAAACTCCATTCGCCACATCTTATCCTTGTCTTTGTCGTTGTTAATTGTGCCATCATATGTTACTTCCACTTTATATTCAGGATTATATGACCTGATAAAGATAGTTCTGTTATTATAATACTTCCAAAGTACAATATAGTCGTATGCTGCTTTAGTTATATTGATTTCAAATCCAAAATGCATATAGATGCTGTCGGGAACAGGAACACAAAAAAACTCGGCACAATCGTCGAGATAAGGCCTGGCATCAAAATTTGTTTCGCGCGCTGTGAGGGAGGTGTCTTCGCATTCGTAAAACAGATACAGGTTTACATCATCCCACATCATTCTGAATTCAGAGTTCTGTTTATCAACAGGTTTATCACCCCTGTAGAAATAATTGAATGACTGTACTTCAGCATTCTTCCAGGATGGTTCATCCATTTTACCATCAATTGTAATGAGCTCCCTGGCTCTTGATACTTTATAAACCGGTTGTTGTCCGGTTACAAGTTGTTTTTCGGCTTGAGAAAAGAGGGGTAAACCTGTTAAAAGAAATAGTAAAACGGTTGTAATAGTTTTTAGTCTAAGGTGTTCAAAGAATGTGTGTTCCATTTTCAGAGATTAGTTTATAAAATGGCCAAATTTATTAAATTCCGGATACAAAGATTATTCAAGGTAAATAAATACTATTTTTAATAATTCAAAGAATTAAAATCGAAATACAACATTCAAAGAATACAAGTCTGAATAAAAAGACTGTCTCAAAATATAAATATTTACTTTTGAAACTGCCTTTACTTTATAACAATTACCGGTTTTAGCGGGATGCTTTTATCCTAAGGATCATAAATGAATTTGGTCTGAAGTCCATTTTGAATGAATTGCTGAAGCCGGTGGATTCACTTATAACGGGAGAAACTTTTTCAGGTTCGGTAAAGCTGTTATCATCCTTATTGGAGGCGGACGTCAGTGTAATTATCTGGCAGAACAATATCCTTTTTACTTTAGATTCCTGATAAATTGAGAGGGTGAAATCCCGAATTGTTTCTGGAAACTGGTTGCAAAATATGATGGGGATGAGAATCCAACAAGGTATGATATTTCATTGATTCTGTAATTTCCTTCCGATAGCAATTCTGCTGCTTTTTTAAGTCTGACCAGCCTGATATATTCAACCGAATTGAGGTCCGTCAGGGCTTTTACCTTTCTGTAAAGAGTTGAAATGCTTATTCTCATTATCTCTGCAATCCTTTCTACACTTAAATCATTTTCGGATATATTATCCATCAGGACGGAATTAAGTTTTTTAAGGAATTCCTCGTCAGTTTTATTCATTGCAACTGATTTGAAATGAGCAAGCGGAGAATTTATGAAGTTCTGGCGGTCCAGGCTCCTGTTCTTGATCAGGTTAACGATCTGGGCTAACAAAAGATCCGTTGAAAATGGTTTTTCGATATACGCATCTGCTCCTGAATCAAGGCCTTCGATCCTTGCATTCAAATGTATGGTTGCCGTAAGGAGTATAACAGGGATATGGCTGAATTCTATATTTGATTTTATTTGCCTGCTAAGTTCATATCCGTTAATAACCGGCATAATAACATCACTGACAACCAGTGTAATATTATATTTCTTGAGCGCCTTCAATGCTTCATCGCCATTATGAGTCAGAATGACATTATAGTTACCTGAAATTTCTTTAGCAATGAATCTCCCCATTTCAATTTCATCTTCTGCAAGAAGTATATTTGGCTTTGAATTTTCAAGGGATCCAAAAAGTTCAAATTCATGATGTTCACTCGAATTCAATCTATCCTGATCTATATTGCTGGCAATTGATTCTTCCTGATATTTGGTCAGTTCCAGGACAAATGAATTAAAATATCTTTCAGAAGTATCGAAAAAAAGTCTGCCGTGATGAAGTTCCGCGAGTGACCGGGCAAGAGAAAGTCCAAGCCCTGTACCTTTTTCCCCCGGCTTATCAAAGTCTATCTGATAAAACGGCTCAAAGATTCTTTCGCTAAGTTCTTTTGGAATTAATTTACCATCGCTATTTACACGTATCCTTATGATATTTTCCCTTTCGGTTTCGAGTTCAAGAAATAAGTCAACCTTTGAAACGGCAAATTTAAGGGCATTTGACAGAAGATTACTCAATATCTTGGTTATAGCTTCCCTGTCCAAAGCCAGATCATACTGATTTACAGGGGAATGCAGCTGTACTGATATCATTTTTTCTGCACTGTATGGAAGGAATAAGTTGAATGTAGACTCAACCAGCTCAAATAAATCCGTTTTAATAAAATTAAGTTTAAACATCTCTTTCTCGGTTTTCCGGAAATCAAGAAGTTGGTTGGAAAGGCTCAGTAACCTGTCGGTATTTCTTTTAATAATTAAAAGATTATCTTCAGTATCCTTTGAATTTTTAATCCCCGATTGTAAAATTCTGTCAAGAGGTCCCTTGATTAAAGTCAGGGGTGTACGGACCTCATGAGTTATATTGGTAAAGAAATTAATCTTGGCATTAAGTATTTCCTTTTCCTTGTTGGTTTCAATTATATCTATTTTTCTCTGATGCTCCAGGGCGTTCTTTTTTGTATAAAAGCTAATCAGCATATACGCGATAAATGCCGAAATAATGATGTATACCGCATAGGCAGGAACAGATAGCCATACTGGCGGAGAAATCTTAATTTCGAGTCGGGCTTCATCGGCGCTCCATTTATTGCCATCCGGGGAAGAAATAACTCTGAACCTGTAGTCACCTGGAGCAAGATTGGTGTAGTAAACCTTTCTGTTGCCTGAGATCAGAACCCAATCAGGATCAGAGCCGTCCATTCTGTATTTATACTTAGTCAGACCAGGGCTTGTAAAAGTAGGAGACACAAAGTCAATACTAAAAGAAGATTGATTATGTTTTAAAGAAATCCGGTTGGTCACAAGAACCGATCTAAAATCTGAAGATCCCGTGGAATTAACAAAATATTCTTTCCCGTTAACCTGGAATCCCGTAAAGTAAATTGGCGGATTATGAGTGTTTTCCTTTATATCAGCAGGATAAAATGATACCAGACCGCTGACAGTTCCAAAATACATTTTACCGTTTTTATCCTGGTATGCTGAATTATAGCTGAAGGTATAATCAAGAAGGCCATCGTCTTTGGTATAGGTTGTAAATTTATTCGTAGCAGGATCAAGCCGGAGGAGACCTCTGGTTGATGTTATCCAAAGATTTCCATTACCATCCTGCAGCATGGCGGAATATATGGAGAAATCAATATCCTTACCCGGAACGTATCTGGTAATTTCCCCTGTTTCCCCGTCAACATAGCTAAAACCATTACCCTCTGTAGTAAACCATATCTTATGGCTTTTATCCTCAAATATTGAAGTAACATGCTCATATCTCAGACTTTCGTAATCCCCTTTGTCAGATAATATTTTTTTACAGGTTCCTGATGATCTGTCATATTTAAATAATCCTCTTCCATACGTGCCTATCCATATGTTTCTCTTATTATCCTCATATAAAGCATGGATGAAGGTGCCTGAAGCCACATTTTCCAGGAATCTGAATGATGAGGTCTCATGGTAAAACTGGTATAATCCTATGACACTTCCCGCGTAAATTGTCCCTTCATCTGATTTCAGAAATGTTATGAATGAATTTGTTTTAAGCCCGCTGGTCCCATCCTTCAATTCAAAATGATGTTTTATTCTTTCCGTTGGGATATTCAGGATATATATGCCATTATCATAGGTCCCGATCCAGAGGTCGTCATCATCAACCATAAGTCCCTGGATATTTCTACTGTCAATTCTGGTATGATTTAAACCATCTGCGAAGCTGGAAAACAACCCAGTTTGATGATCTAATTTTACCAGACCGGCATCTTCAGTGCCAATCCAGATATTTCCATATGAGTCTGCACGGATCTCTCTTACCACATTCCCGTTAAGTGCTCCGGACAATCCAGTGGGGTAAAACTTTTCAAATAATTTGTTTGCCTGTGGAAGGTAATTAGCACCTCCGTAAAAGGTCCCAATCCATACGCCCCCTTCTCTATCCTTGGTAATTGTTCGAATTGCATTGTTTGAAATGGAAAAGGGATCTGTACTAACGATATGAAGATTTGTGACATAGCCCGTTTTCAGATTATAAATATAAATACCGGATTCTGAGCCTATCCAGATTTCTTCGTCATTATACGGATATATTGTTCGTATCAGGATATTATTCCATATACTATCTTTTCCGAATAAATTTACAACCTTTCCGGTATTTGGTTCGAATTGCCTCAGGCCTGCTATATCGCTCGCTACTATCAACCCGTAACTGCCTGCATCCAGTATATTTACCAAATTAACAGAAGACGATTTTTCATTTTCAGAGAGGATTTTATAACCGATAAAACTGTCAATTCCCGTATCATATTTATAAATCTTCCCGTCAGTGGCGGAAAACCAGACGTCACCCGAGTTTGTCAGATCGATATTTCGAGGTGAAAAATATTCACTCGCAGGGTAAGAGATTAATTTTTTACTCTTTTTATTATACTTATATGTCGCCAAAGGAGTCGCAATCCATATACAATTATTATTATCGGCTTTAACATCGTATACTATTTCTCCAATTTTGGAATTTTCAGATTCAATTGTTCCAAAACAATCATTTTCAGGTATATAATAGCAAATGCCTTCTGGGGTTCCAACCCAGATCCATCCGTCTCCATCTTCGCAAAGTGCCGTGACAAAATTGTTCAGCAGGCAGTTGGAAACTGAGGGGCTGTGAAGGAAAATCTTAAACTGGAACCCATCAAACCTGGTCAGTCCCTCTTTGGTGCCTAACCAGATAAAACCCCTTCGGTCCTGTATGCATGACATAACAGTATTACTCGACAAACCGTTGTCAATCCTGTAATGCCTGAAATAATAGGACCTCCCATTCGTCGACAAGGATAATAATGATACAATAAATGATATAATGAAAACCCTCATTCCAGTAATTTATAATTATCTATAGAAGGTTGAAATTTACTCAAAGATAATTTAAGGGCATTTAATTATTCATCAATTCCTTTTGAAATTCATTCAAAGAAAAAAATAAGGTTTTATTTCCTGATCCCTGACTGATTATTTAAAACAATTGATTGATTTTTTTCAATCCCCGGATAGGGTAAACGTAATTTTGTCACATGGTTAGTTTTAAGTCAATCACAAACTTACTTGTTGTGATCTGATAATCTTTTTTCCATGCAGGTTCTTATTCCAGGGAACTAATTTCCGGTTCCCTGGTTTTAATTTCCGGAATTATCATGAAAAAGAATGTGGAAGAATAAGAAACAACGAATTTTCAAATTAACATATTTTAATGTTTTTACTCATTTTAAATTTATTATTATTGTATGCCGGCATTAATGATAATTGAAACCTGATTTGAATCTTTAATTAACTTATCTGAATTATGAATGCTTCACAGACTGACCTTAAGAAGCCGACTGTGGCAATCGGTTGCGATCCTAATGCAGCTTCCCTAAAGGATATAATAATTTCTCAGCTAAAGGAGCTGGGCTATGACGTAAAGGATTTCGGAAGTGAAGATCCTGTCTATGCCAGGGTTGCTTTCACAGTTGGAGAGGCTGTTGCCGCATATGAATTTGACCGTGGCATTCTCCTCTGCGGAACGGGTATCGGTATGAGTATCGCGGCAAATAAGGTTCCCGGCATATATGCAGCCCTTTGCTCC
>Ga0154631_1104_pt1 | contig 11430 bp, 11 predicted proteins | sample Rifle2008BG13ft_FD_116060 | JGI IMG/M metagenome (GOLD analysis project Ga0154631, IMG submission 116060) | Bacteroidetes bacterium RBG_13_42_15 | reverse complement strand
GAATAGAAATGGGCAGCGGCGATGGTGATTTTTCACAAACGCTTACAGAGCTCAGCCGCTCAATTTCCTACTATGTTATTGCTTTCGCAACCAACATAAAAGGGACATCTTACGGCAGTGAAATAAGCTTCTCAACAGAACCTGTACTGCCGGCAGTCATTACAGCGACCATCCTCAATATTACACCCTACTCAGCAAAAGCAGGAGGTGTTGTAAGTTCGAGCGGCGGATCCGACGTCACCGAAAGAGGTATTTACTGGGGAACAACAGCCAATCCTGTGGCCACCGGAATAAAGCTGGCAATAGGAAGCGGAACCGGCAATTTTGCTGACAGCCTGGCAAATCTTACTCCCGGTACAACATATTATGTAACCGCATATGCTGTTAACGGAATCGGCACAGCTTACGGAGAAGATAAGAGCTTTCTTACTCCCGGAGCAGAACCTGTAATAGACAAAATACTTGACATTCAGGATCTTACAACAAACAGTGTTGTATTAAGCGCGATTATTGTACCCGGTGAATTAAGTACAACAGTAACTTTTGAGGTTGGATTAACCACTTCCTATGGGACTTCGGCTGAAGCGGATGAAAGCCCGCTGACAGAAAAAGATACAGTTACCGCACTTATCACCGGTCTGACATCAAATACCCTTTACCATTACAGGATAGTGGCGGAAAATGATCTCGGAATTGTTTACAGTGCTGATTCCACTTTCAGGACAGTTATCACCGGGCTGGTGAGCACAGTGACGGATTCTGAAGGAAACATCTACAGCACAATAGGCATCGGGTACCAGGAGTGGATGACCGGGAACCTGAAATCTGTAGTTTACCGTAATGGCACCGATTCCATCCCGCTGGCTGAAAGTGATTCACTGTGGGGGACCATGACCACACCTGCCTATTGCTGGTATGCCGGCGACAGCGCTGCCAACTATAATACCTATGGTGCTCTTTACAACTGGTATGCAGTAAATACCGGGAATCTTTGTCCTACCGGCTGGCATGTACCCACAAATGACGATATAACTGAGCTTGTCAATTATGTCGGAGGCTCGGGAGCAGCCGGAGGAATGCTGAAGGAAACAGGCACCGCACACTGGAACACTCCTAATACAGGTGCGACGAATAAATATGGTTATACCGCACGTGGCGCCGGGAAACGGTCTGCTGAAGGGGTATTTGATTTTGTGAAAGTTGAAGGCAACTGGTGGACATCGACAGAATACAGTACGCTTAATGCTTCATACATGAATATCCTGTTTAACTACGGCAATCTGTTCCAGGCATATCTGAGTAAGAAGACGGGAATGTCGGTCAGGTGCGTGAAGGATTGAAGGCATACAAAGTGCGCCATTACCTCATTTTGGTGACAGACTTCAATTCATCTGCTTCCATTGCATTTCGTCATTCGTTTTTAACCAGCCGGTAACTTATATTTTGTAATCATCAGCAGGGAGATGAGATTTGCATTGAAAAAAATAAGATCAATGACAAAGACTATCATACCAATAATCTTATTGTTTGTGCAGGCGGGCAGCTTATTCTGCCAGACAACAATAAAAGGAATCATCCAGACCGTCAAAAATCAACCGGTCATCGGGGTAAATATCTATCTGAAAGGAACTATTGAAGGAACAAATTCCGACGAACGGGGTAGTTTTTCATTATTAACTGATCTGACGGGAGAGATGATAATGGTCGTGAGCTGTATCGGGTATAAGACACATGAAGAGCCGGTCAGGCTTCAGAATGACACTATTGAACTTAATATCATCCTTGCCGAAAATGATATTGAGCTGAAAGAAATTGTAGTTTATGCCGGCACATTTGAAGCCGGGGATAAGAAAAAATCCGTGGTGCTGAACAAGCTTGACATGGCTACCAATCCTGTAGGTTTCGGTGATGCATTAAGCGTTATGAGAACATTACCGGGAACAAGCAATGCAGGTGATGAAGGTGGTTTGTTTGTCCGCGGAGGTGAACAAAATGAAACTAAAACCATCATTGACGGACTGATGGTCGAGAGCCCGTACACTGCAAAAATGCCGGGTGTACCGGTTCGCGGCAGGTTCTCTCCCATGCTGTTCCGGGGTACAGTTTTCAGTACGGGCGGGTATTCTGCCGAATACGGGCAGGCATTGTCGTCAGTATTGATAATGAATTCAATAGATACCCCGGAAAAAGATGAAGCAGGTATTTCACTGTTTCTGTCAGGTGCCAATTTCATCGGAACAAAAAAGTGGGAGAAATCATCCCTGTCCGGTTCAACACAATATATAAATATGTATCCCTCTTACAGCATCTTCAACACGAACATCAAATGGGATCGCGAACCTGAGAGTTTTAACCAGACAATATCTTACCGTCAGAAAACCGGGAAAAGAGGCCTGATAAAGATCCTGGCCAATTATTCACTGGATAACAGCAGCATGTATTATTACAACCTCGACACCAGGATGGATGACCTCATCTCTCTTAATAATAAAGATCTGTTCGTTGTATCATCGTACAAAGGCACAATCGGGAAAGACTGGATAGTGAATTCCGGTGCTTCGTACAGTTTTGATATTGAAAAAGTTAATATGAATGAAGATAATATTGAAACTGCAAAACAATCTTATGAGCTTAAGCTCACCCTGACAAAGCCTGTAAATAAAAATCTGAATATAAAATTCGGAGGAGACCTGTTAAATAAAGATTATTCAAGAGATTATGTGCCTCTTTCAGGTAATTCTTATGAATGGAAGTTTAACAGCCCTCTGATTTCAGCATTTATTGAGTCGGAAATCAAAATACTGAAGAGGATCTCAACCCGTATCGGCGGAAGAGCTGAATCAGTACCGATGTCTGAAGAGCTTTACATTTCACCCCGCTTCTCTTTAGCTTATAAAACTTCCGTGAACAGCCAGATGTCACTGGGATACGGAAGCTTCTCCGAACAGCCTTTAAGCGAATACCTGAGCTATAATAATAAGCTGAAAACAGAAAAGTCCGAACACTTTATAATCAACTACCAGCTGACTAAAGAGAGCAGGGTATTCAGGATTGAAGCTTACTATAAAAACTATGACAGGCTTATAAAATACGATTCTCTTTATGCCATTGAGCCTGAGGCATATAATAATAACGGATCGGGATATGCAAAAGGCATAGATCTTTTCTACCGGGACTCAAAAACAATAAAAAACGGAGATTTCTGGATTTCCTATTCATTGATTGACAGCAGGCGCAATTACAGGGATTACAGCTTCACACACCCTCCGTTTTTCCTTGCAACACACAACGTTTCGCTGGTTTATAAGCATTATATTGAAAGACCCGAATCATATATCAGCGCAGGTTATGAATTCTCAAGCGGACGGCCTTATATTGACCCGAATATCAATCTTACTGAAATACAAAGAACAAAATCATATAATAACCTGAGCCTTAGCATTTTCCATTTTACAAGGATTTTCGGGAAGTTTACTATGATCTATGCACAGGTAAGCAATATCCCTGGCAGGGAGAATATTTTCGGATACAGGTATGCAGGTCATCCGGATGAATCAGGAGTATTTGAATCAGCACCTGTATTGCCGGTGTCGCGCAGGTCTTACCTGATCGGCCTGTTCGTCTCGTTTACCGGAAAGCCTGAAATGTAAAGAACGGTGCAAAGGCTCAAAGGCGCAACGACACAAAGGCATAAAGGATAATTAAGTTTAAAAATAATACAAAAATGAAAATTATATTCTTTGCTGCAATTACAATTATGGTTTTGCAGACCGTTTCCGGCAGCGATACTCTGTATTATTCCGTGCTGAGGAAAAGTATTGACCTAGCTGACCAGGAGTATAAGCCGGAGAATTACCGGCAGCTGGCCAATTGCAGCGAACGGATCTTTCTCGTCTATAAAGATGAATGGATCCCATATTATTACGGAGCCTATGCTTATATCAATATGAGTTTTATGGAAACAGATCAAAGCATCATGGAAATGTACTGCGACAGGGCTCAGGATCTTCTTGATGAAGCTTTTAAGATCAAACCTGATGAATCGGAGATCTATGTCCTTCAAAGCATGTTATATTTTGCCCGTATGTCGATCAGCCCGATGATCAACGGTCCCCTGTATCTTCCGAAAGCTTCCGGTGCTCTTGATGATGCGGGGAAGCTTGACCCCGGAAATCCCAGAATATATTATTTAAGAGGTAAATCAATAATGAATACGCCGAAATTCTTCGGAGGGGGAAAAGAGGCTGCAATTCCCTTATTTGAAAAAGCATTGAATATATTCAGGAATTTTAAGCCGAAAAGCATTGTTCATCCGGCATGGGGGAAAGAAGATGCATCGAAACTTTATAACGAGTGCAAAGCCGCATCGACCGGACAGGATTCAGATAAACAGCCTGAAAAACAGGAATAAGCAATAATGAGTGTGACATAAATGCCTAAATTTGATAATAATGTTTTCTGACATTTACATAAAATCCGATTTTAAGCTGTTCAGGTTTTCGCGATGGAACCTGATAATACCCATTTTCATCGGATTAATTATTACGCTCCTTGCATACCCGCAGGGATTTTTATCTGTCAGGATCATGCTGTTCGTTCTTGTCTATTCCCTGGCAATCGGCATACCTTCCATGAAGAGTTTTGAATACATTGAATGGAAGCTCGAACAGCATATCTCCTGGCTGAAGAGACCCGCACTGAGGTTTTTTTTGACGGCTCTCCTTGAAACAATAAGTGGTATCCTTATTCTCACTGCAGTTAATTACCTGATCTTTATTGTAATACAACAGCAGCAAATTGACATCTTATACAGCAAAACATATGAAGGACTGAAATACCTGGTCGGTTCTGTCATAATAGGCATTATCCTTATCAATCTTTCTCATTTCTTTAAAAGCTGGAGGCAGGCAGCCGTAAATGAAGAAAGGCTCAAAAGAGAGAAGCTGTTGATAGAATATGAAGCTCTTAAGAACCAGGTTAATCCGCATTTCCTTTTCAACAGCTTAACTGCTTTATCTTCACTGGTTTATAAAGACCAGGAGAAGGCTGTGATATTTATCCGGGAATTCTCAAATGTATTCAGGTATGTGCTTGAAAGTCGCGAAAAAGAGGTTGTTGATCTGGTGACTGAGAAGAAACTGGTTGAATCATTAGCATTTCTGTACCGTATAAGATATGAAGATTCGCTTAAGATAAATATAAGCTTACCCGATGCGACTGATAAATATATTATTCCGATGGCGTTGCAGATGCTTCTTGAGAATACGATCAAGCACAATACGATCTCGGCGGGGAAACAGTTAATAGTTGAGATCGGGGAAGAAAAAGACTACATAATTGTAAAAAACAACCTGCAGCCTAAAAAAACTGAAATTGTATCCAGCAAAATAGGCCTGGAAAACATTAAATCAAGGTATAAGTACCTGTCAGATAAAGATGTTCTGGTTGAGGTATCCGACGAAAGCTTTGTGGTTAAAATTCCTGTTTTAAGCATAAAAAATGTATAGAGCACTGATTATTGAAGATGAAAAACCTGCGGCTGACTATCTTCAAAGGTTAATAAGCCAGGTTGATGCAAGAATAGAGATCAGCCATGTTATCTCTTCAGTTGATGAGGCAGTGGCCTGGTTCAGCACTAATCCGATGCCCGATCTGATATTCCTTGATATACAGTTATCAGACGGATTAAGCTTCGAAATATTTGATCATGTTGACATAACATGTCCTGTGATTTTCACCACTGCCTACGAGGAATATGCAATTAAAGCATTTAAATTCAACAGTATTGATTATTTGCTGAAGCCGGTAAGTACAGATGATCTCAAATTTGCCATAGGCCGGTTCACTTCAGCCGAAAATAATCTCAGGGATTTCTCCATCCAGGCCTTAAGGTATAAGGTTGACCAGGTAATGAAATCGCTGACCGATAAATATAAATCGCGTTTTGTTGTAAATGTGGGTATTCACATCAGGACTATTGAAATCGGGAACATAAATTTATTTTACAGTCTTGAGAAATCAACATTTATTTTGGAAAGCACGGGCAAGACATACGATATCAACTATTCCCTTGAGCAGGTTGAGAAGCTTGTTGATCCTGCCCTGCTCTTCAGGATAAGCAGAAAGCATATCATTAATATCAATGCAATCTCTGACATTATTTCCTATTCCGGCAGCAGGTTAAAATTAAAGGTTACCAATTCCCACGATGATGACATCTTAGTGAGCCGCAGCAAAATAGCGGAATTCAGAAGATGGATTGAGAGATAAAGATAGTCTTACAGTCTGTCGCTTCGCGATGTCTGTCGTTCCTCTAACGAAGAACTCCGTCGACTGGTCTGAAAGGCAATCAGACGGCGACTGAAAAGAGCAAGACAGCGCTCGACGAGCGAAAGACAGGCCGAAGGCAAGAGGTTCGCCGCCAGGCGAAGTCCGAAGCTTTCTTTGACCGACGAAGCCCAGGCGGAGTCGGTAGCGAAGGTGGTAGCGGAGTCGATAGCGGAGGTGGGATACCGTTGTACCGTTTTTATCTTGCAATCTTTTCTGATCGACAGACTATTGACTTACTGATATTGAATTTATTGCATCCTTCAGGATCCCTGCCGACCGTTTGAGTGCTTCAATTTCTTCAGGAGGCAGAGGACTGTTAATGACCTTAACGGCTCCGCGATCGTTGACAACAGAAGGAACGCTGAGACATACATCTCTCAGTCCGAATTCACCATTCAGCAATACAGATACTGTCATAACGCTGTTCTGTTTCCTCAGTACTGAAGCTGTTATCCTGACAAGCGCCAGTCCCACTGCAAAATATGTTGAGCCTTTGGCACTAATTATACGGTATGCCGACTCCCTCACCTGCTTTTCAATGGCTTTGCGTTCAATCTTCCAGTCGGAGCATTTGTTGCAGACCGGGCAATAATTGTCAATCATCATCCCCGCGACGTTGGTCATGGACCAGGCTGCAAATTCGCTGTCGCCATGCTCACCCAGAATATATGCATGAACGTTGTGGACGTCCACGCCGCAATGCTCAGCAAGAAGATAGCGGAATCTTGCGCTGTCGAGGACAGTGCCTGATCCGATAATCCTTTCTCTTTCCCATCCTGACTTCTTCAGCGCAACATACGTCATGACATCCACCGGGTTACTGACAATAAGCATCACCCCCTGTGATCCTGAAGACGCGATCTCTTCAGCAATACCGCCGACGATATCAGCATTCTTTTTCAGAAGCTGAAGACGTGTTTCGCCAGGTTTCTGTGCCGATCCTGCAGTTATGACTATGAGTTGTGAATCGGCATAATCGGCTTTTGATCCTCCTCTTATTGCGACAGTGGGGATAAAAGGCTGTCCGTGCACCAGGTCAAGAACCTGTCCCCGGACGAGGTCTTCATTCCTGTCAATCAGCACTATCTCATCTGCCAGTCCGCTCTGGGAGAGAGCATAACAATATGTGGCGCCGACTGCTCCTGCTCCCACAACCATAACTTTCCGGCCAGGAATATTTTTATTATTATCTTCCATCAGGTATGTTTTATATGCATCTTTTTAAAGAACAATGAAGATATTCCAATGTTCAGGTTTTTCAATCCTTTTTGTTCCGCTTTTTGAGATGCATATGAAACAAGATCCTCATCGAGGTCTATTCCGGTAACGTGATTTGCATTCTGAGCGAGCGCAATAGCAAGAGTTCCGGTACCACATGCAATGTTGATCACTTTTTCAGGTCTACCGGCACAGGCAATGATCTCATTCCTTAGCCAGAAGAGAACAGGATCAATAAGACTCCTGTAGAAAATAGCTTTGAGACTAAAAGACATGTTTCCCCATCATTAAAAAAGTAAATATACAGAATTAATAATGGAGATTCTCATCACCGTCCTGTTGAACTATTTTACTGACGGTTCCGTCTGAAAGTCTGAAAGAATAGAAGACTGCGAACGAAGTGAGCAAGACAGCGATCCCGCGTAAGCGGGACGACACAGTTCCGCTAAGCGGAAGCAAGACATCTGTTCCATTACTTGCTGTTCATATCCCACAGCACGTTGATGATCATCCATTTTCCCCCGGCTTTTGAGAGGTGGATGTAGTCGAAGAAACCGTACTTGGCGTTCCATGTCTTTACGCTGGCATTACTGCCATCAATATCCAGGATTTTTATTTCCGGAGAGAGATCTTTACCAGGAGTCAGGTCTGGCATACGGACTCCCTTTGCATTACCAAGAGCTGCAACACAAAGGAGTGACTGGCTCATGTCCTGGACGTAAACAAGATCTCCGGCAGAGGCAACCCTGCGTTTTGACAGTTCAGGCGAGACTGATTCCTTAATGCGTTCAACATCTCCTGTAGCCCATCCTTCAATATAGTTGAAGGCAGCTTTCTTTATGGCAAGAGTATCTTCTTTAGTTTGTCCGAATGCCGGAACAACAAGAAGAGCAGCAAACAGTAAAATGATCTTTTTCATAGTGATCTGGTTTAAAACATTTCGGGTAAAGATAATAAGGATAACGATGATCTTATCTGTTAAATGTTAATCCAAAAGCGCTGAATGTACAGCGTTTGAGCGTTCGGGCGTTCATACTTTCAAGCTTTTTCCGGTTGCCGTCCTGATAACTATCGGGAGCAGAATTCTCCCCCTCGCCCCCTCCCGCCCTCCTTTGTCCTCCGAAGCCCTGGCGCAGGAGGCTCCCCCTCCTTCTTCCTGACCGCCGTACCGTTGTGCGCAGCCTCCGCTTCCTTTCAGTCAGCTATGGCCGGAAAAGCGTTGCGCCGTTGCGCCACTATTTATAGCGTTCTTTCAGAATTCGGTGGATCTGGATGCACAGAACAATCTCTTAGTGGAAAAGCCAGTGCCCCAGTCCATAGCGGGCCGGAATTAATTGATCACTAAAAGCCGGAGTTAAATGATTGTTGTTTAGCTATTTATGATAATTGCAATTGAACCGGCCAGATATGGTCAAGGCCTCCGGCTTTTGCACTTTATCAAGAACTCAAATTGTAAAATATTATAAATAAATGTATAGTATTATTAAATATATATATATTATTATATATTTATTGTATATTATTATATATATTTGTAAGATAAATTAATTTAACCTAATACAAATTCATATGAAACGTTTCGTATTATTTATGGATAATAAGTTCAATATCCCAGGACTGATTGTTTCAGTAATAGCGTTTGTTATACTCATAATTCTGCATCGGCTTAACTACGAATATGAAGCAGGCTGGCGCGACCGTATATTAATTACCAATCATGTGATCCTCATCTTGGGATTACTCAGTATTATGTTAAGCAAGGAAATTTATGATGATGAACGGGTTCAAAGAATCCGTTACGGGTTATTAAAAGTTTGTTACTCCCTGACAATTTGCTTCATAATGGCTTATTTAGGTATTTCTACACTTGACAGGGTTGAGTTTTCGATCTATATTATTTTATATATTATTGAATTTGTTCTTATCCTGTATCAAGTTTTGTTTCGAATTTTCCTATTGGTTAATCCATCCTGGATATTTAAGGAATCAAAACGAAGTAATTCTTCTTTTTACTTGTTATTCTCTTGTCTGTTGTTCATGATTGGTTGGCTTATTTATGTTGTAATTCAGTATAAGATATAAAATAGTCAACTATGCAAAATACCATCAAAATTGAAAGGGCAAAAAAGAATATCACGCAGTCAGAACTTGCAAAAGTTTTGAATGTGTCCCGACTTACTGTTCATTCGATAGAAGTAAGAAAGTTTAATCCTTCTGTTATAATTGCCTTAAAAATGGCTCGATATTTCAATATTGCCGTTGAAGAATTATTCATGCTTGAAGAGACTGACTGATTATTTTTACTAACCCATAAAATGATAGTTTATGAAAAAAATTAAAATGAGTTTACCGGTACTTTTAGCAACATGTGCAGTGGTAATAATTTCCTTTACAGCAAGCTTTTATTATGAACCCTCAAATTGCTTTACCTGGAAAGTAGAGATTAATAAATCAATATTTTATCTGACAGGATCAGTACATGCTGCCAATGAAGAGAGTTTTCCACTTCCGAAAGCTTATATGGAAAGCTATTCAAAAGCAGATAAGGTTATTTTAGAATTGAAAGATGACAAGAATGCTCTTGAGCAGAAGGTCATGCAGTATGCCGAAAAAGACAGGCTGAAAGAAGATCAGTATCTTCATCGTCACCTTAGTGCTGCAAGTCTTCAAAAGCTAAGTCAGTTATTCGTAACCGATGAACTTAAACTGAATCAATATTATCAGTATGAGTCATGGTTGCTAAACATGGCTATTGCAGGGACAAGATCCAGGCTAACCGGATATAATCCGTTTTTTGCAATTGACATGTATTTTAATCAATTAGCCAAAAAAGATAAAAAAGAAATTATTGGCCTTGATGATTTGCAAACACAATTATTGTTGTTTGAATATGAAGTACCATTTGAAATGCAGGTCAAAATAATTGAAAAAGCTGTGAGTGAAATGGAAGGTGAAGCAAAAAAAGACTCTCTTCTTTTTGAAGCTTATTTCAAGAATAATATTGTACAATTTGAAAATGCATTTTTAAAGACTTTTGATTTCAATAAGCCTCAAATGAAGCAGGCTTATGATTTGGTTTTTACAAATAGGAATATTAAATGGGTGGAGCAATTTGAAAAGTTGTCAATTGAGAAGCCGGGGAAATATTTTGTAATGGTCGGAGCAGGCCATTATTTCGGACCAAATAATATCAGGGAACTGCTTGAACATAAAGGATATACTATAGAGAAGATATAATATGAGTTAGTGCTTACATATAAAACCATTGTCATATAAATGCAAACGCCGGACACATTGACCACATTTGGCCAGTCATGTTACAATTAACATATATGGCTATGCAATAGACATTTAACTTCGGCTTCTTGTGGTCAATATTATCCGGCTGACTATGGTCAAGGCTGCTGGCTTTTTCATATAATATCTGAATCTAATACTATTGGTTAAGTTTAAATTCATTCCACTTTACGCTGAAATATATAAAAAATATCAGAAAATATCTGGTAACGTGAATCTGTAAAAACTTGTCGGTGTGAGCGACTCAAAAAGTATTACATATGTTCCTTGGGTCTGGTGGCAACAGTTCTTTAAAACGTAAATCCCGCTAGATCAATGATCTGCGGGATCTCTTTAACATTCGATAACCTCTGGTGACAGGATTATGGTATCCTCTCTGAGTTGTTGGGCTATTATACAATTATACCATTAAACCATTAAACCATTAAACCTTAAAACCTTCTTTAACCATGGATCTTGCATACATTTCAACAAGCTCATTGAAGGACTTTCCGTCAACTATATGCTTAATCCCTTTTGTTGTAAAGAGCCAGTCATTAAAGAAGTGTTCAAGATCTGCAGAGGAGTTTTCTTTACTGTGACTTA
>Ga0154631_1070_pt1 | contig 11862 bp, 10 predicted proteins | sample Rifle2008BG13ft_FD_116060 | JGI IMG/M metagenome (GOLD analysis project Ga0154631, IMG submission 116060) | Bacteroidetes bacterium RBG_13_42_15 | reverse complement strand
TCAGAGGCATTATTGCTTACTTCAAGATTGTCAATGGTACAATCCGTAAAGGTGACAAAGTTAAATTTGTCAGTACCGGCCATGAATACAATGCCGAGGAAATAGGTGTGCTAAAGCTGAAACAGGATCCGCGTGATGAGATGGGCGCAGGAGATGTAGGTTATATTATTTCCGGGATAAAGATCTCTTCAGAAGTCAGGGTGGGAGATACAATAACGACTGTTAGGAATCCGTGTGATAAAGCCATTTCAGGATTTGAAGATGTAAAGCCGATGGTTTTTGCAGGAATGTATCCTGTTGATGCTGATGAATATGAGGACCTGAGGATTTCGATTGAGAAGCTTCAGCTGAATGATGCTTCACTGACGTTCATACCTGAGTCATCTGCAGCTCTGGGTTTTGGATTCAGATGTGGATTCCTGGGACTTCTTCATATGGAGATCATTCAGGAAAGGCTCGATCGTGAATTTGATATGGATGTAATTACAACTGTACCGAACGTTTCATTTAAAGTGTACACGACAAAGGGGGAAGAAATTGATGTTCATAATCCTTCAGGGTTGCCGGCAGTAAATTATATCGAACGTATTGAGGAACCATATATTATTGCACAGGTAATCACTTTATCGGATTATGTCGGATCAATAATGAAGCTGTGCATTGATAAAAGGGGAGCTTTGAAAAACCAGATTTATCTTACCCGCGACAGGGTCGAACTAACCTTCGAGATGCCTTTGTCAGAAATAGTATTTGATTTCTACGATAAGTTAAAAAGCATTTCGAAGGGATATGCCTCATTCGATTATTATTACACAGCTTATCAGAAAGCTGATCTGGTCAGGCTCGATATTCTTCTTAACGGAGAGATGGTCGACGCTCTGTCAACACTCATCTACAGAGGCCATGCTTATGATTTTGGCCGGAAAATGTGTGTTAAGCTGAAAGAGCTGATCCCGCGTCAGCAGTTTGATATCGCAATCCAGGCAGCGATTGGTGCAAAAATCATTGCAAGGGAGACTGTCAAAGCAGTCAGAAAAGATGTGACTGCCAAATGCTACGGAGGTGATATTACAAGGAAAAGAAAACTATTGGAGAAACAGAAAAAAGGTAAGAAACGGATGCGTCAGATAGGTAATGTAGAAGTTCCTCAGCAGGCATTTCTTGCAGTTTTGAAACTTGATTGAACGCTATAGTCTGTCCATAAATGATTTTCTTTCAGAGTGATTTGATTTTAAAAAATTTATTATTTTAGCGTCCTGAGAAACGGGAACCTTTTTTAAGAATCTGTCCCTTCTATCTAACCTAAACTTAGTACCCTGACCGGTTTATCCTGGTCAGGGTAATTTTTTCAGCAGATTAACCTGTACCCCTTTCCGTGGATATTCAGGATCTTAACAGCCGGATCTTTTTTCAGATATTTTCTTAATCTTGTGATATACACATCCATGCTTCTGGCATTGAAATAGTTATCGTCGATCCAGATGCTCTTTAATGCATAATTGCGCTCCAGTATCTCGTTTTTATGAAGGCTCAGGAGTTCGAGAAGTTCCGATTCTTTTGTTGTAAGGCTTATCTGCTGATCCCTGAAGTTGAGCAGTTGTCTTTTACTGTCGAACAAATATCCACCAATATGATATAATCTGTCATCTTTGCCTCTGACGGTACCGGTCGTTCTCCTGAAAATTGCTTCAATCCTGTAAAGCAGCTCCTCCATTGAAAATGGTTTGGTGATATAATCATCCGCTCCTGTTTTGAATCCTTCAATAATATTCTCTTCCTGATTTTTGGCAGTCAGGAAAATAATCGGGATTGCGGAATCAATGTTACGGATTGCTTTTGCCAGAGCCAGACCATCCATTTCCGGCATCATTATATCGAGGATGCACAGATCAAATAAGCCTGCGGAAAATGCTTCAAGAGCTGACCTGCCGGTCATGAACAAGGTTGTTTCATAATTTTTTGCAGCAAGATAATTCCTTAAAAGTATTCCAAGGTTGCTGTCATCTTCTGCAAGCAGAATTCTTTTATCCATCATAATAAAATTAGTTTTAATGGCATGATGTTGCTCGTCCGGTGAATCGTGATCCGGTTCATTTTACTCCGTTTTGCGGGATGAATAATATAAACCTGGAACCCTTATCAAGCTGACTTTCAACTTTTATTGTTCCATTATGGTCTTCCATTATCTTCTTAACATAGCTTAGCCCAAGTCCGAATCCTTTGACATTATGGACATTACCTGAATGCACACGGTAGAACTTATCAAAGATCCTTTTGATATTTTCTTTGCTGATCCCCATGCCATTATCTTCAACCGATATAATAATTCCCTTTTTGTTATTCCGTGTTGAGACAATTATTTCAGGCTTGTTTACATTGTATTTAATCCCATTATCTATCAGATTTGATATTGCATTAAGGAAGTGGATCTCATCAACCCGGGCAACCGGATCAGATGCAATAAGATCTTTCCGGATTGTCCCGTTACGGTTCTCAATCTGAAGTGTGAAATTATCAACTGCTTTACTGATAATGTTATGAATATCCATACCGGAAAGAGAAAGTTTTGTTTTAATCTTTTCAAAAATAGCCATCTGCAGGACTTTTTCCACCTGGTATTTCAGTCTCATGCTCTCGTCAGAAATGACTTTAGCCAGATGCATGATATTCTTTTCTTTTTCAGGTATTGATTTATCAGCAATCATCTGCGAAGCAAGAGAAATTGTGGAAATCGGTGTTTTGAGCTCGTGAGTCATATTATTTATGAAATCGCTTCTGATCTCCGACATCTTCTTCTGGCGGAAGATCACGATAAATGTGCCGGTTGAGAGGACGAGAAGAAGAAGTGTAAATACCAGGGATAAAAGGGCAAGGCTCCCGATATTTTCATATTTATATTGCTGTTCGTGGAGACAATACAGGACAATCTGATTCTGGCTGGGAACCGGGTCGTCGGGGAAAAGCTGGATTATGAATTTGTTGGTGCCGGGTTTGTCTGTAAATCCCGGAGTATTCCAGATGGTACCAAGCCGACCCGACCTGATTGAGAATTCATAATCAAGATGTATCCCGACATTATTAAGAGCTTTCCTGAGCTGTCCGTTTATTTTTTCAGGATCAACTCTTTCCCTGATATCAGGAGTATTGTGAAGTATTTTCTCCATTATACTCTCGACGTAAATAATTTTATTGCTGACACGTCCGGATAATCCGGCGCTTATTATCTGTTCGGAAGGCTCGGTGATTTCTTCTTCAGGAAAAGGGGAGATCTCTCTTGCCGAGATATATATTTTCTGTCCTGCATTGGTGATCACAAGTGGTTTATCGGAATTGTCAAGGCCATATAACTCCGCCAGTTTTGAATCTGTCTGGTATCCCCTGAGCCGGTTGCCGAGAGGTGAACCCGCAGGGATATTTATTGTTACAGAATCAGTTGATTCCGGCTCAATCTCATCAATAATACGGTCGATAAGCTCCTGTTCTTCCAGATCGAGAACTACTGATTCAAGCGCCTTATTAGCATTGAAACGGAACTGCTGGTCGGTGATAGTAATAGCGTTTTTGATCCAGTAAAACTGAATCAGGATCAGGCCGGAAATCACCAGCGAAAAAAATATAGCCAGCAGTACAATGATTTTACGCTTCATACTGTGACAAAAGTACTGGTATATATTGTATTAATAAATTCTTTAACTTTCTTTAACACCGGGGAGAGAGCCGCATACGGCTATAATAATGCCTCCTGAGCACTCTAAAGGATAAAAAAAATTAACAAATCATTAAAATATTGTTAATTTTCATTTGTACATGTAAAAACATTTTTTTATTTGAATATCCATGCTTATCTTTGTAGTGGATTTGGCATGATATTTGTCTTATACATAATAGAGGTTTTTTTCATAGGTTAGGTTAGTTTTAGGGTTATCAAAAGTGAGCCGCCGCCAGGCGGCTCTTCTTTTTGGGAATAATTCAAACTCAGACAAGGTATTTCAGATTCCTGTCTTTGAGAGTCTTGAATTCAATATTGAAAACACCTGTTACAGATTCAATTTCCCTTAACTGTAACAAAACATTTTCGGGCCTGATATTTTTACCCGGATCATTAATGATCAAAAGGTAATCGATGTTCTTAAGTTTCTTAAGCAGGAAGTTCTTTCCTGACCTGTTTGATACAAGCTGGAAAATTGAATCCGGAGAACTGGAGGTATCAGCAAATTTACTGAATATAAACATGTTACTCTCATCATCCCGAAATTCGACAGGATTTGTGTTTCTTAATGAAATATTGAGTTTTTTATTCAGTTTGAGCGAAAGTTTATAATCCGGATCCGGTGTGACTATCCCAAAAACAACAGGAAAGTCCTGTTCATTGACTGATAAATGGATCCTGGTTATTTTTTGTGAATTTCTCATTCCGGGTATTCCTGAGCCATAAAGTTAAGAAAAGCCCGGGATGTTAAAAATGTTCTTCAGGTATTTCTTTCAGCTTTGCCCATGCCTTGCCAGCAGCTTCCTGTTCTGCTTCCTTCTTTGAGGCACCCTGGCCCGTACCGAATTCTTCTTTATTGATTATCAATGTTGCGGAAAAAACTGATTTCTTTAATTTGAAATCATATTCTTCCCTATATGCAAAGGTAAGATTGGATTTATGCTTCTGGATCCACTCGAAAACGAGGCTTTTATAATCGGTATCAATTTCTATTATCTTTTCCAGATCGAGGTATTTATTAAAAACTCTTTTGATAAATAGATTTTTGGTTTTCTTAAATCCCTTTTCGACGAACAATGCTCCGATAAGGGCTTCAAGAGCATCCCCATAAAGATTTCTGGTCGTATGGCATGAATTTACATTGCTGACAAGGATCTTGTCAATTCCCATTGAAATTGCCAGCTGATTAAGTATTTCACGGTTCACTATCCGTGACCGGATTTTAGTCATAAATCCCTCACTTGCATCCGGAAGTTTCTCAAAAAGGTAATCTGACAGGATGGCAGACAGCACTGCATCTCCCAGGAATTCAAGTCTTTCGTTGTTTATTCTCTGGCCATCAGGAAGAGAGAACGAAGCAGACCGGTGGATAAATGCAACCTCATAGATACGCAGGTTAGATGTGCGGAAGCCTGTAATTTTTCTCAGACGGGAAGCAAATTCCTGTTTATTGGTAATATAGGTACCATTATTTCTTTTTGTGAATAAGGACACTAAACCTCAGCTTTTTTTATTACGATAGAAGCATTATGGCCTCCAAAACCAAAGGTATTGCTGATGGCAGCGTTTATTTTCCTTTTCTGTGCAACGTTGGTTGTAAGATTCAGATTCTGATCGATAGCCGGATCGGGTACTTTAAAATTTATTGTGGGTGGAACAATATCATTTACCACAGCCATGATAGAGGCAATAGCTTCAACAGCGCCTGCTGCACCCAGGAGGTGACCGGTCATAGATTTCGTGGCGCTAATGTTCAATTTGTAAGCGTGTTCGCCGAATACATTCACAATAGCCTTTATTTCAGGCACATCACCAAGGGGAGTTGCCGTTCCATGAACATTAATATAGTCAACATCCTCCAGTTTGAGGCAGGCATCAGACAAAGCCAGTTTCATTACATTGGAAGCGCCCAATCCTTCGGGATGCGGGGCAGTAACGTGAAATGCGTCTGCAGTCATCCCGGTTCCGATTATTTCGGCATATATTTTAGCACCTCTCGATTTTGCATGTTCATATTCTTCAATGACCAGTGCTCCGGCGCCCTCACCCATGACGAATCCATCGCGGGTCAGGTCAAAAGGCCGCGATGCAGTTTTATATTCTGCATTATTGGTCGAGAGAGCCTGCATTGAATTAAAACCGCCAATCCCGGGTTCATTTATTGCCGCTTCGGAGCCACCCGAAATAAAAATATCAGCTTTACTCCAGCGGATGTAATTGACAGCATCTATAATTGCATTTGTAGAAGAGGCACATGCTGAAACAGTTGAAAAATTGGGTCCGCTGAATCCATATTTTATTGATATTGAACCTGCAGCAATATCTCCTATCATTTTGGGGATAAAGAAGGGGCTGAAACGTGGTGTCCCGTCACCTTCAATGTAAGACTTGATGGCCAGGTAGAATGTTTCAATGCCGCCTATCCCGGATGCCCATATTACACCTACTCTTTCTTTTTTGATCTTATCCAGGACTAATCCTGAGTCAGCAATAGCTTCATCAGACGCTATAAGAGCGTACTGGGTAAAAAGATCAAGTTTGTTGGCTTCTTTTCTGTCAAAATATTTTCCAGAGTCATAGCCCTTTAATTCACATGCAAATTTTGTCTTGAACTTCTCTGTATTAAAGCGGGTGATCAACTCTGATCCGCTCACACCATTTTTCAGTCCTTCCCAATATTCATGCAAATTATTTCCAACTGGAGTAATTGCTCCGAGCCCGGTAACTACGACTCTTCTCATGAACAGATTATTTTAAATGCAAAACTATTTTGCATTCTCCTCGATATACTTGATAGCATCACCTACAGTACTGATGCTTTCAGCCTGATCATCGGGAATTCCTATATTGAATTCTTTTTCAAACTCCATGATTAATTCAACAGTATCAAGAGAGTCAGCTCCAAGGTCATTTGTGAAACTAGCTTCAGCAGTAACCTCAGCTTCGTCAACTCCAAGTTTATCAACTATGATCTCTTTTACTCTTGTGGCAATGTCGGACATAATTATAAATTTTAATTAATAATAACTTAAAACCATGCAAAGAAATATATTTGTACTATATTTTCAAATGATTTCATGTTTTTTCTTTATCCTGAAGGTTAAATTATTGATAATTAGTGAAATAATCTTGCGGAGAAACTGTTGAAACAAACTTGAATCTATATTGCTAATTATCATATAATGAGGAATATCGCCATTTTTGCTTCAGGATCAGGAACCAACGCTGAAAATATTATTAAATTCTTTTCGAACAATAAATCAGCCAAAGTAAGTCTGGTTCTGTCAAATAAGCGTGAAGCATACGTTTTAAAACGTGCTGCAACACTTAATGTAAGATCGGTTTTTTTCGACCGGAAAGAATTATATGAGAAAAATAAGGTCCTGCGGTATCTGACAATGTATAAGATTGATTTTATTGTTCTGGCCGGATTCCTGTGGCTGATTCCTGAAAATATCCTCGAGGTTTATGAAAAAAGGATAGTTAATATCCATCCTGCTTTATTGCCCCGACATGGCGGAAAAGAGATGTATGGAGAAAAAGTCCATGAAGCAGTGATTGCCAGTCATGATAAAGAGTCAGGTATCACCATTCATTATGTAAATAAGGCATATGATGAGGGTGATATTGTTTTCCAGACACGATGCAAAGTTGATCCTAAGGATACTCCCGGCACTCTCGCTGTAAAAGTACATGAGCTCGAATACGAATATTTCCCAAAAGTTATTGAAGAATTGGTGGCAAAACTGCCCGATATGAATTAAAATGTGTCGAGGAGACTCAGAACCACACTCTTTGTCTTTTCAAACCTGGCTTTATTTGCCTCCGAGACAGGTTCCACAGGCGGAGCTTTAACTGAAAGCGGATCGACAGGTGATCCGTTCATGTAGAACCTGAAATCTAGATGCGGACCTGTTGAGAGCCCGCTGCTGCCAACGTAGCCAATGATATCTCCCTGCTTAACATATACACCCGGTGCTATCCCTGTGCCAAAACGGCTTAAATGCAGATAAGCCGTAGAGTAAACGCTGTTGTGTACAATCCTGACCATTCTTCCTGATCCGTTCTCAAAACTGGTCTGGGTTACCCGTCCGTCACCAATGGCAAGAACAGGAGTTCCAACAGGAGCAGCATAATCGACACCATAATGAGGCCTTCGGATCCTAAGTACTGGATGCATCCTGCTGCCGGAAAATCGCGATGTGACTCTTGAAAACTGCAGTGGAGCCTTAAGGAAAGCCTTGCGCATGGAGTTTCCTTCACTGTCAAAGAAACTTTCTTTGTCATCCTGAATAAAAGGAATTGCAGATATTGTTGTACCCGAACCGGTGTATTGCGCTCCAAAGATCTTACTTATCCCCAGCGGTTTTTCATCAATTGACATCTCTTCGTAAACAACTTTAAAGCTGTCGCCCTTCTGTAACCCGAAAAAATCAACGCTCCAGGCATAAATATCAGATAATCCTATAACAAGCGATGGATGCAATCCTCCGGTAAGCATAGCATCCCATAAAGAAGTCTCTATAGTTGCGGAAGCATACTTTATGACCTTTTTGACCTCCTTTTTGTATGGGGTGATATTCAGGGAATCATTAAAACTGAATACATAACAGGTGGTTGGGTCGTGTTCATATACAAGATAGTCTGCCCGTGCTATGCTGTCCTTCCTGCAAAACAGGATATAGCTGTTGCCTGACCGGATCTTCCTTACATCAAATACCGAAGCTGAATTTCTTAACACCATATCGATCTCCTCCATTGTTATGCCATGTTCAAGAAGTATTGATGAAAGAAATCCATTTCGCTTTATTTGACCTGAAACAAGGTTAAATGAATCAGAAGGGATTCCGTACATAAAAACCTTGGTATCAGCCTCATTGACAGCTGAAGTATCAGATGGTTCATAAGAGATCTGACTGTTCTCCCTGACAGAATCTTTACATGAGACCAGCAAAACGACGAGAAAAAAAAGATACAGGAATTTGAGCTTCAGCAACATTGCAGGATTTTACTTAACAACAACATTTACAATTTTATTAGGTACGACGATTACATTTGACGGGGCAGATGTACCGATCCATTTAGCTGACCTCTCATCGGCAAGTACCGCTTTGATAATCTCATCACGGGGCATTTCGGCAGGAAGTTCGATTTTAAACCGCATTTTCCCGTTGAATGATACAGGATATTCGAAAACCTCAACTTTCAGATATTCTTCGATAACTACAGGCCATGGTTCAAAGACCAGGGTCTTGTTATGTCCGAACAATTGCCATAATTCTTCAGCAAGATGAGGAGCGAATGGTGAAAGAATCAGAGTAAAACTACAGGCAGAATCCCTGGTGACTTTACCTTTCTTATAGGCAAGGTTCAGGAAAATCATCATTTCTGAGATCGCGGTATTGAACTTCAGATTCTCAATATCATCCTCAACTTTCCTGATCGTTTTATGCAGGCCTTTGAGAATTTCAATATCCTCTTGTCCCTCAGTAATATTATCAGGATTTGAAAAAAATCTGAAAGCTCTCCCCAGAAAATTGTATACTCCCTTGACATTCCTGTCATCCCATGGTTTCATGATATCGAGCGGACCCATGAACATTTCGTACAGCCTCAGGGAATCAGCTCCATATTTTTCTGTTACATCGTCGGGATTGACAACATTTTTAAGCGATTTCGACATCTTTGCCACTAACTGCCTGACCTCAGCTCCGTTCTCGGTGTTGTAGAATTTACCGTCTCTCTCCTCTACCTGATCAGCTGGTATTTTTGCCCCTGTTTCATTTTCATAGGCAAAAGCCAGTATCATTCCCTGATTGAAGAGCCTCATATATGGCTCATCAGTTGAAACGATCCCGAGATCAAACAGCACTTTATGCCAGAAACGGCTGTAAAGCAGGTGCAGAACTGCATGCTCGGCTCCACCAATGTAAAGATCTATGGGCATCCAGTATTTTTCCTTTTCCTTATCGAAAATCAAATTGTCGTTGGTCGTATCAATAAATCTGAGATAGTACCAGCACGAACCTGCCCACTGAGGCATTGTGTTGGTCTCCCTTCTCCCTTTACGGCCGTTTCTGTCAGTTACGTTCAGCCAGTCGCCTGAATTGGCAAGAGGTGATTCGCCTGATTCCCCGGGAAGATATTTTTCAAGCTCAGGAAGCTCGAGAGGCAGTTCCTTTTCGTCGAGGACGGTGATCTCTCCATCCTCCCAGTGAATAACCGGAAAAGGTTCACCCCAGTACCTTTGTCTGCTGAAAAGCCAGTCGCGAAGTTTGTAATTGACTTTAGCCTTGCCAAGATGTTTCGAATCGAGCCATTTTATTATTTTTTCTATCCCGGCCTCTTTATTCAGCCCGTTTATATCAATCCCTGTATCCTTGTGCGAAGAGTTGATGTATTTCCCGTCTTCAGTCCAGCATTCATTGCCCTCGATTATCCTTTGTCTTTGCCGGAGATCATTTACATCCGGATCCTGTATACATATAATCGGAAGGTTAAATTTCCGTGCAAACTCGAAGTCCCTCATATCATGTGCAGGAACAGCCATTATGGCGCCTGTTCCGTATCCTGTCAGAACGTAATCCGCGACCCATACAGGTATTTTTTTATTATTCACCGGATTTATTGCAAATCGTCCCGTGAATACTCCGGTTTTATCTTTTGCAAGGTCCGTCCTGTCGAGATCAGACTTAAGTGATGACAGTTTTATATATTCATCTACCTGTTTTTTATTACCTGGAGTTGTGATTTTTCCGACAAGCTGGTGTTCAGGTGCTATCACCATGTATGTAGCTCCGAAAAGAGTATCGGGCCGTGTAGTAAACACAGTCAGTTTCTCATCCAGGTCTTCAATCTTAAAATCGACCTCGGCGCCTGTTGAGCGGCCGATCCAGTTGCGCTGCATATCCTTGATTCCTTCGGTCCAGTCGAGGTCATCTATCCCTTTAAGCAGTCTTTCAGCATACAGAGGGATCCGTAACATCCATTGCTTCAGGTTTTTCTTTTCGACTATGTTCCCGCATTTTTCATGAGTGCCGTCATTAAGGACCTCCTCGTTAGCGCAGACGATCCGGCAGCTTGGGCACCACCATACAAGTGCATTATCGTAATATGCAAGACGTTTGGAATCTATATAATTCCTGATCTCCTTATTACCAAGTTTTGAAACCTCTTCAGGTATGATTAATTCTTTAACAGGTCGCCCTTTCTGGAGTTTTTCATCGAACCAGGTATTAAAAAGCTGGATAAAGATCCACTGGGTCCATTTATAATATTTCGGATCTGTTGTATTTATTTCCTTTTCCCAGTCGTAGCTGAGGCCGAGTTCCTTTATCTGTCTCCTGAAAGTTTCGCAGTTGTTCTTTGTTGTGACTGAAGGGTGTGTTCCTGTCTGGATTGCATACTGTTCTGCAGGAAGTCCGAATGCATCCCATCCCATTGGATGGAGGACATTGTACCCTTTCATCCTTTTGTATCTGGCGTAAATGTCGGTTGCCGTATAGCCTTCGGGATGTCCGACATGCAGGCCGGCGCCGGAAGGGTAGGGGAACATATCGAGAACGTAGCATTTCCTGGGATTTGTAAGATCCTCAGGTGTTTTGAAGGTCTGATTCTCCTCCCAGTATTTCTGCCATTTTTTCTCGATCGCTTTGAAACTGTATTCCATTTAAGTTTGGGTGTTGTAGGTTGTTGATATTATGACCGAAGACCGAAGACGGAAGACCGATGACGGATGACCGGTGACCGATGATAAAAGAACCAGGTCATGAAATTTTCTTTTTAAAAGCTAACATCATATTCATTAACTCGAATGCTGAATCATAGTATTTTATAAACTCTGGGTCAGCAATATAGTTCCTTCTTTTGGCCTTATGCAAGCAAGTTACCACTTCAGTTAAAGAACGCACAGCCAATCCGATAAACCTTTTTTGTTCAAGATTTGATTGACCAATTGAACCTTCAGAAATATTCAAGGCAATAGAATCAACAGCTCTACGTAACTGTGAAGTAAGATTATATATTTCTTCCTTAGGGAATTGATTTGACAATTGGAATATGTTTTCACCATAATCCATCGCTTTTTGCCAGATTATGAGATTTTCAAATTTGAATTTCATAATTTTTTTTTAAAACTTCTTTCATCCGTCCTC
>Ga0154631_1084_pt6 | contig 11863 bp, 11 predicted proteins | sample Rifle2008BG13ft_FD_116060 | JGI IMG/M metagenome (GOLD analysis project Ga0154631, IMG submission 116060) | Bacteroidetes bacterium RBG_13_42_15 | reverse complement strand
TACCGGTACAGGTATCTCCCTGAAGATCGGAACGATCATAAAACCAACTGAAAGTATCAGGATCGGCCTTGCATTCCATTCACCAACAATTTACAGGATCGATGAATATTTTTATGATAACGTAAGTTCAAATTTTACCGACGATAGTCATTATGAATTTGAAAATGACCCTATAAGGTATAATTACTCACTGACAACACCCTTCAGAGCCCTGGCAGGATTCGCATACCAGTTCAAGAAAATAGCACTGTTGAGCCTCGATTATGAGTTTATTGATTACAGCACTGCAAGATTCTCTGAGACAGGTGATAATTATGATTACAGTGAGAAGAACCTCGAAATAAAGAATACCCTGAAAAAGGCAAGCAATATACGTGTGGGCGGCGAATTCCGGATGGACAAGTTCTATCTCAGAGGAGGTTATGGTTATTATGGAAAGGTATTTGAGATAGGTGAAGAGAATGATGACATGTTCCATAGATCCATATCAGTTGGAGCCGGCTTCAGAGAACAAAATATTAATATCGACTTCGGCTTTACAAATCTCAGGAATACCCAAAGCTATATCCTTTATAATACTTTTTCAGAATCAGCAGTCGCTGGCCTGACCAGTTCCAGGAATATGTTTACTGTTACCATGGGCTATAAATTCGGCTATTAATACTTTAAATTACTTCCGATTCAGGGGCTGTAAAAACAGCCCCTTTTTTATAAACAGGCCGATGCCTCGGGTCCCATATTGAATATCAGGTCAAGGATACTCAGTCCTGCAATAAATTCATTATTATTAAATACCTGGATGTATGACTTTGAAGAGTAGCCTGAAGTTTCTTTTGGTGATATTTTATGCCTGAAGTCGTTTTCCATCCCCTTTACCTGGCTGAAGGAAGAAGTGTGGGTTATACACTTATTAATATTAATTATCTCAAGACATTTATGAAGCAGTGTATCATTCAGGTCGAGGAGGAATTTAGAATCACTTAACAAAATCTTCTCAAAATACTCATAATAAAACTGGAAATAAGGTGATCTGCCGTACGAGGATATCATTGCCCTGATATGCACCTGCTGCCATCTTTTTGAATAATCAATTGTTACATCTTTTACCGGGGTTTTTATCAGATTGCCTTTTATGACCGGAACGGTAAGAACCATTACCCCGTCTGATGCCAAAATCCTGCACCTGTTTCTGTAGGTCTGCTTAATATAGTTTTCCTCCTGTTCAATAAGGACACTCTCTGAATTTTTGATCAGGCTGAAATACTCAGCAGGGGGGAAATAAGCGGTGGAAAGAAGAATTTCACCAGGCATAAAACCTAAATCACTTCATCTGATTAATCATGCTTGCAGAGAATCCGGCTCCGAAACCATTGTCAATATTTACTACTGTAACTCCTGCAGAACAGCTTGTGAGCATTGCAAGCAAAGCTGAAATGCCTCCGAAATTTGCACCATAACCGACACTTGTCGGGACAGCAATTACCGGTTTGTCCACGAGTCCGCCGACAACACTTGCCAGAGCACCCTCCATTCCTGCAATTACAATTATGACCCGGCAGCTCCTTATATCAGGTAGTTTATCGACCAGACGGTGAATACCCGCTACACCTGCATCAAAAATTCTCAATACTTTGTTCCCTAGCAGTTCTGCTGTAACGGCTGCTTCCTCAGCTACAGGAATATCTGAAGTTCCGGCTGTTATCACCGCTATTTTGCTTTTTGGCGATGGAATTTTCTTTAGCGGGATACTGATGATACGGGCTACCGGGTAATATACGGCTTCCGGAATTACGTTCTTCACGGATTCAAACATCTTTTCGTCAGCCCTGGTCCCTATAACATTGTGTTTTTTCTCTGTCATTACCCTGAATATCCCTGCAACCTGTTCAATTGTCTTCCCAGCGCAATAGACAATCTCAGGATATCCGGTACGCATTTCCCTGTGATGATCGATCCTGGCAAAACCCAGGTCTGTATAGGTGAAATTCTGAAACTCTTCAAGTGCATCCTCTATACTTTTCTGCCCGTTTTTTATCTCTTTCAGCAGACTTTCAATTTCTTTTCTGGTCATAAATGATCAATTTCCCGATTTGAACTACCTGATCTGTATCCTTCGAGGTCCAAAGATACATATCTGAATCCGATTTTTTTCAGGTTACTGATAATTTGTTCTTTGTCAGACTTTTGTATCATTTTTTCAAAATAACCCGGCAGGCACTCTATTCTTGCGAGATCGCCATGGATCCTGACCCTGACTCCCGGGTACCCCTGATCAAGAAGATAGTTCTCTGCCTGCTCAACCATTCTGAGCATACCTTCAGTTACCTCTGTTTCGTGCGGGATCCTTGTAAGAAGGCATGCCATAGCAGGTTTGTCCCAGATAGAAATACCTTCCTGACGCAACAAATTCCTGATATCATTTTTTGTCAGTCCTGCTTCGTGGAGAGGACTTTTGATTTCCAGTTCGAGCAACGCTTTTAGACCTGGTCTGAAATCGCTGGTGTCATCGGCGTTGGTCCCATCGATCACATATCTGTACCCCTTATTCCGGGCAAAAGTCAGGAGCTCCGAAAACAAAATCTTTTTACAGACATAGCACCGATCGGATGGATTGTATCTGATTGATTCAGGGAAAGTAAGGTCGAGGATCCTGTGATTTATTCCAAATTTTTTCGCAAAATCAGAAGCTTCCTTTATTTCAATACCCGGAATATATGGAGTTCTGATTGTAACTCCTATAATGTTCAGTTTTTTCAGAGAATGAGCCCTGTGAAGCAGAAAGGAACTGTCGACGCCTCCGGAAAAAGCAACGACAAAAGAATTAAGTTCCTTTAATATCGTATCGAGTTTTTCCCTCTTCTTATCTGTCATTTCTTATTGTTTTTTCTGTGTCAATACCGACATGATGTTATTATAAACCTCTTTTACGGGTATAGCCTTTTCCGATGCAATTCTTTTGCATTCATCGTATTCCGGCTTAACTGAAACCTCTTTGCCGTTGTAAAAAGAGCGTTTTATGGTCACCTCCCCATAAATAGTATCAAGCTTTCCGAATTCTCTTGCCAGCGTATCCTTATTAAAGGAAAATGTTCTGATACCCAGGGTTGTGGATTCAGTGAAAATAATTTCCTTAACAATATCTGCCAGTCCGGTTTCACAAATTACATTCAATATAACTCCCGGTCTTCCTTTCTTCATTATTATCTGCGAACAGTAGACATCAGAAACACCAGCCTTAAAAAGCCTGTCGGAGATGTAATCATAGAACTCAGGATTCATATCATCAATATTTGATTCGACAAGGAGAGCTCTATGCGTTGATTCTGAGAATGTTGTTGTTTCGCCCAATGATACTCTGAGGAGATTTGGTACTTCAGGATGATCTTTATGGCCGACACCATAAGCGGTCTTTTCTAATCTGACAGGCTGTCTTGTACCAAATCCGGTTCCCAGAACTGACAGGATAGCTGCTCCTGTTGGTGTTGTTGCTTCAAAATCTACTCCTCCCATCCTGACCGGGATTCCTTTGAGAATCTCGATGGTAGCCGGAGCAGGAACAGGTAGTTTCCCATGTTCACAATTCACAAAACCGCTGCCAAGCTCCACTTCTGAAACCAGTACAGCATCGACGTTTAACGCGTTGAAACAGATGGCAGCTCCAGTGATATCAATAATTGAATCGATCGCACCCACCTCATGAAAATAAACTTTCTCAACAGGAATCCCATGTACTTTTGCCTCTGCTTCTGCGATCTTAATGAAAATTCTCATGCTCAGTTCTTTAACAGAATCCTGCAAAGTTGACCCGGCAATTATCTTTTGAATATCTGATAGATGCCTGTGGGAATGTTCATGAATTAATTGCTTAACAGCGACTTTTGTTCCCATGATACCATGCCTCTGGGCTTTTTCTGCAACGAGCTCCCAACCATCAAGGTTTAATCTGTCCAGTTCATTCTTTATATAGGAAATGTCAATACCCAGATCAATCATTGCTCCGAGATTCATATCTCCGCTGATTCCCGAAAAACAATCGTAGCATAGTACTTTCATAAGACAATCATTATAATATAAAACAATCAAAAATGCTTAATGTTAGAATATATGTATTAAGATGATATTAAACACAATTCCATTGCTAATATACAATTTACTATCATAGTGGAATAATAAAAAAAAAGTAGTATTTTTCGACACTTTTTTACAAGTGTTTAAATAAATCTGCAACGTTGGATAATGAGAAGAAGAGATTTTTTTAAAACTTCAATAGGAGCAGGGATTGCGGCAGGAACTGCTTTGAGTTTAGGCGGATATGAAAAATTGTGGGCAGCATCACCTGTCGGCGTAAAATATGACATGATCGCTGTTATGGGCGGAAATCCCGACTCAATGTTCGACCTTGGAATCCAGGAGCTCGGCGGAATGGGAGCTTTTATTCAAAAAGGGCAAAAAGTGCTTTTGAAACCTAATATCGGATGGGATGTGATTCCTGAGCTTGCTGCCAACACCAATCCGTTGCTGGTTAAAAGGATCATTGAGCACTGTTTTAAAGCAGGGGCAAAGGAGGTATATGTTTTCGATCATACCTGCGACAACTGGGTGAACACATATAAGAACTCGGGTATTGAAAAAGCCGCAAAATCTGCCGGAGCCAAGGTGGTTCCTGCTAATTCGGAGACCTATTATCAATCGATCGAAATTCCTGCTGGCGTTAAATTGAAAAATGCAAAAGTGCACGAACTGTTGCTGGAAACTGATGTTTTCATCAATGTTCCGATACTTAAAGATCATAATTCCACACGGATGACCGGATGCCTTAAAAACACTATGGGTATTGTCTGGGACAGAGGCTTCTGGCATTCAAATAATCTCCATCAGTGTATTGCTGATTATGCATTGTTTGAAAAGAAACCTGCCCTGAATATCATTGATTGTTATAATGTTATGGTCAAACATGGACCTCAGGGTGTTTCAAAAGAGGACCTGGTCCTGATGAAATCGCTGATAATAACCACCGACTGGGTTGCCGGTGATACGGCGGCAGCAAAAATGCTTGGAGTTGATCCTCAGAGGATTGATTATATACCTATCGCGCATAAAATGGGTTTGGGGAACATGAACCTTGACTCCCTTAATATTAAGCGTATTAAAATGTAAACCATAATGACCTCCTCATTTCTCAGAAAATTCCGGATTGGATTTTCGGCAGTTGTTCTGGTTTGTTTTATTTTAGTTTTTGTCGACTTCAGGTCGCTTATCCCTGAAAAATACATCAATTATCTGCTCTATCCTCAGTTTATCCCATCTCTTATCAAGTATATTCATATTAAAACGCTCGCAGCAGGCGGATTTATCTTTGTCATATTGCTGACAATGCTTTCGGGCCGAACCTACTGTTCATTTTTGTGCCCGCTTGGTATTGGTCAGGACCTTTTCAGCAGGATAGGTGGTAAAATCAAAAGAAGGTTCAGAAGGTTCGGGTTTAAGAGACCTCACACAATTATCCGGTATTCTATTCTGGCCATAGTGATGGGCGTCACTATTATATCAGGTATATTCCTGGTTACTTTACTTGATCCGTACAGTATTTTCGGGCGTTTTATGACTTGTTTCGGCAAGCCTGTTGTGTTGCTGGTTAATAATTTGCTGGCCGGGATTCTCGGCAGATTTGATATCTATACATTAAATAATATCCCGATTAAAGGATTCAGTTTGCTTACGTATGCTGTCCCCATAGTTTTCTTCCTGCTGGTAGGAATTCTCTCGTTCCTCAAAGGCAGGCTATATTGTAATATGATCTGCCCGGTCGGAACATTACTCGGGCTGATTTCAAAAATTTCTTTATTCAGGATTAAGTTTATTGAAAGTAAGTGTACCCATTGCGGAAGGTGTTCAGTAGCGTGCAAATCTTCATGCATCGATTTCCTGAACCAGGATGTTGATGTGAGCCGCTGTGTAGATTGCTTCAACTGTATAACTATCTGTCCCGAGAAAGCACTCTCGTACAGCCTGCTTGGTTCAAAAAGTACTGAGCATAAAACTGATGAAAGCAAACGCAAATTTGTTGCCGGATCTCTTTTGATGCTGTTTGGTATTTCACATTTAGCCAGGGGTCAGGAAAAGAGTGTCCCTGTACCGAAAAAAGAATCCACTGTCAAAGAATCCAAAACTTCACCTGTATGTCCGCCAGGTGCAGGATCGATAGAAGATTTCACAAAGCATTGCACTGCTTGTTCATTATGTATAACAGCCTGTCCGAATAATGTACTTCAGCCCGCTGTAAAACAATATGGCATAGCAGGACTAATGCAGCCTGTAATGGATTATCATAAGAGCTTTTGTACATATAATTGTACTGTTTGTACCGAAATATGTCCTACCTATGCTTTGAAACCGCTTTTGTTGGAAGCAAAAAAACTAACCCAGTTAGGCAAAGTAAATTTCATAAAGGATAATTGCATCGTAAAAACTGAGAAGACTGCCTGTGGTGCCTGTTCTGAAGCATGCCCCACAAAAGCTGTTTATATGATTCCTTATGAAGGGAACCTGGTGATCCCTGAAACCAACCAGGATATCTGTATCGGTTGCGGACATTGTGAATTTGCCTGTCCGACAACACCATACAAGGCAATATTTGTTGACGGGAACCCTATACATGTGGCAGCCAAGAAGCCCGAAAACGAAGAATCAGAGATCAAGTCTCCTGTTGATTTCCCTTTCTGAAAAACGATAAGCTTAAAAATCAGCGAAACATGATTATCCCCGCTTTGAGGTATTTATCAGCAGTTAATTTTCCTGTTTTATCCTTTTAGATTCAAATCTTCATTAAATGAAGCCATCACATATTGAACATATTGGGATTGCTGTTGCAAATCTCGAAAGAGCAATCAACTTTTATGAGAATGTTTTTGATCTAAAGTGCTACAAAATAGAAGATGTAGCTGATCAAAAAGTCAGAACCGCCTTTTTCATGGTCGGCCACACTAAGATAGAATTGCTCGAATCTACGGATCCTGAAGGTCCGATTGGGAGATTTATAGAAAATAAGGGGGAAGGAATACATCACATAGCCTTTGCTGTCGGGAATATTTCAGAACAACTTAGACGTGCAAAAAAAGGAGGCATCAGGCTGATCGATAATGATCCCAGGAAAGGAGCTGAAGGACTTGACATCGCTTTCCTGCATCCGAAATCCACAGGAGGAGTGCTGATCGAAATATGTGAAGTAAAAAATCCCAGAGACCTGTAAATCAAAGCACTGTTTTTTCAATTTGTTTGCTGAAACCAGAATTACGTTTGTTTTCCCTCCTGTCAGCTTAAAAAAAAGTTGTAGGTTTGTATAAGAAACAAACTTGTTGGTACTATGAGCAATAGCTATGCAACATCAGGTAACTCCGGACCAAAAGTAAGGTCCGATTGTGAAATGATTCTTGAACTCAGGGATGAGGGTGGAATTGTAATCGAACTTAAATCAAAGGTACAGATCCTTTATGGAGAGTCCATCGAAAAACAATGTGTTGAAATCCTGAATTATTTTGGGATAAGAGATGCATATTTAAAGATAGATGATTCCGGCGCCCTGCCGTTTGTGACAGCCGCCCGGCTGGAGGCTGCCATAAAACAGCTTATCCCTTCAGATATGGCTTTTCTGCCGGAATTATTGGAAGAAAACACATATTCAACATCTTCCGGCAGATTTCGTTTTTCAAGGCTTTACATACCCGGAAATGCTCCGGGCATGATGATAAATGCCGGACTGCATTCCGCTGACGGGATCATACTTGATCTTGAAGATTCCGTTGCCCCTGAAAAAAAGGATGAGGCCAGAATCCTGGTGCGAAATGCACTGAGACAGGTCAGTTTTAACGGAGCAGAAAGGATGGTTAGAATTAACCAGGGTGAAAGGGGATTGAAGGATCTTGATTTTTTGGTTCCTCATAATGTCAACCTTATCCTGATTCCAAAATGCGAAAGCACCTCATCCGTCAGGGATATTGAAAACAGAATAATGGAAATAAAGAACTGGTTTGGAATTTCACATCCGGTCTATCTTATGCCTATTATTGAAACAGCCCTTGGTGTTGAAATGTGTTTTGAAATTGCAAGGGCTTCCACAGACGTTGTAGCGATAGCTGTCGGACTGGAGGACCTGACAGCGGATTTAGGTGTCGCTAGGACCAGTGACGGGGCAGAATCATTTTATGCCAGGACACGCCTTGTAAACGCTGCAAAAGCGGCAGGTATTCAGCCGATTGATTCCGTTTTTTCTGATGTTAGCGATATGGAAGCCCTCAGACAGACTGTCATATCGTCAAAAGCATTAGGATTTGAAGGGATGGGATGTATCCATCCGAGGCAGATACCTGTTATTAAGCAGGGATTTGCTCCCGGACCTGAAGAAATTGAGAAATCGAAAAAGATCGTGCTTGCATTCGAAAATGCCCGGGAGCAAGGTCTGGGAGTCGCCGCCCTGGGTTCAAAAATGATTGATCCTCCAGTGGTTGCGAGGGCTCAGAAAATTATCGACCTTGCGATAAGCTTAGGACTATTATCAGGAAACTGGATGAATGAGATTCCTGCAGTACCAAAATAATTAACAAATAACAGTTATTATGACAATGCCTGCTGTTATCAATGCCGCTGGCAGAGCGGTTCCGACAGAGATCAACGGGAAACCGGTGATCCCTTTCAAAGGTGTGGGTAAACACATGCCTTATGGAAATAAATACGGTCCCCCGATACCTTCATGTTCCGATTTTCCCGATGACGGCAATAAGGTGGTGCCGACACTTGAAGAGGCGCTTTTAAGATGCGGGATCCGCGATGGGATGACCATTTCAACACATCATCATCTCAGGGATGGAGATCTGGTCAGCAACAGGATATTTGAAATTGCCTCGGTGATGGGTGTGAAAGACCTGGTCTGGTTCCCTTCAGCCTCTTTCCCGTGCAACGACCCTGTAATCAAATACCTTGAAAACGGCACAATCAATAGAATCGAAGGGAGTATGAACGGGCCTCTTGGCAGATTCGTATCGGAGGGGAAAATGAAAGGTACCGCAGTACTCCGTTCACACGGAGGCCGGGTGCAGGCTATCCAGGACGGAGAAGTTAAAATAGATATTGCGGTCCTGGTTGCACCATCATCCGACTCATACGGCAATGCAAAGGGTACAGGAGGTAAATCAGCCTGCGGGGTTCTGGGATATGCGAAAGCTGATTCTATGTATGCCGACAAGGTGATAGTCGTGACTGACAACCTTGTTGACCTTCCCTGCCTGCCTGCGGAAATAGAAGGTAATTATGTCGATTTTGTTGTAGTTGTGGAAAAAATCGGGATCCCTGAAAAGATCGTATCAGGAACAACCCAGATCACGAAAAGTCCTGACAGGTTATTAATTGCAGAATTGACTGCCTCTTTTCTTGAAAAGTCAGGAATACTTAAAGACGGCGTCACGATGCAGGCAGGAGCCGGTGGGACATCCCTGGCAATAGCTGTATTTCTTCATGAAATCCTGAAGAAAAAAGGCTGGAAATCAAAATTCGGATTTGGAGGCAGTACAAAATACATGGTTGAGATGCTGGAGCAGGGACAGATGGAGTATATTCTGGATGCTCAGGCTTTTGATCTCGATGCTGTAATCTCGGTGGGAAAGAATCCCAGGCATATCCCTTATCCGGTTTTTAATGCCTATAATTACCACTCCAAGGGAAATCTGACGAGCATGATGGACATAATGATACTTGGAGCTACTGAAATAGACCTGAATTTCAACGGGAACGTCGTGACCCACTCAGATGGCTGTCTCCTCCATGGAATCGGAGGCTGGCAGAATTGTCTTCATGCCAGGAATGTGATTCTTCCTGTGCCACTGTTCCGCGACAGAATACCCGTGATAGTCGATGAGGTGACAACATTGTGTGGTCCGGGAGAATTAATTGATGTAATAATAACTGAGAGAGGCATCGCCATAAATCCCTTGCGCGACGATCTTTTTGAAAGTGTTAAGGAGAGCGGACTTCCGATTAAAACCATTCAGGAGCTGAAGGATGAAGCTGAAAAGATCTGCGGAAAACCATCAAAGGCAGAGTTTGATGATGAGATAGTGGCAGCAATAAAATGGGTTGATGGAACAGTGATTGATGTCGTGCGAAAAATAAAAAGCAAATAAATATTTCTATGGAAAGATATAAATGTGTTATTTGCGGTTATATATATAATCCTGAAGAAGGTGATATTTCTTCGGGGATAGAACCCGGAATCCCATTCAGCGATCTTCCTCCTGACTATGTTTGTCCGATCTGCGCAGCAGGAAAGGATGACTTTTATGTTTGCGACTGAAGTAACAGACAACTGATTTCAGTTTGTCCCTACCTGTCTTCACGTGGAACATTTCTGATGACATCCAGGAGCAGGTCCCAGAACATCCCGACTGTTTTTATTTCAATTTTTTCATCCGGAGTATGGGCCCCCCTTATTGTTGGTCCGAATGATATCATGTCAATCCCTTTGAATTTTTCAAAAAAGAGGCCACATTCAAGGCCTGCGTGAATAGCTTTTACTGCCGGTTCCCTGCCAAAAAGATTGATGTATGATTTACGCGTGATATTCAGGATCTCAGATTTCAGATCAGGTTTCCAGCCAGGATAGCCATCAGAATGATCGACTCTGGCACCGGCAAGTTTCAGACACGATTCAACCATCCGGGCAGCATTATGCTTTGATGATTCAACAGAGCTTCTCTGGGTTGTTACTATCCTGATTTTGTTTTCATCAAAAAAACTTATTGAAGCAAGATTTGTTGAAGTCTCAACCAGATCATCAATATCCTTCGACCAGGCAATTACCCCGTGAGGACAGCAGGAGAGTGAATCAATAAGTTTTTCATGACTTTCCCTGTCCATTGCTGATTGAGGAGATTCAATTTCCCTGACAGCTATTTTCAAATCTTTTTCAATTTCACCAATCTCCTTATTGAGCACTGCCTGAAAATTCAGGATCCATTCTTTTACCATGTACTGTTCGGACTTGTTGACTGCAATCACAGCAAAAGCTTCCCTCGGAATTGCATTCCGCAGATTCCCTCCGTTAAACCGGCTTAAATAAATATTGAACTGATCGGTCAGGCTTCTTAATACCCTGTTCATAATTTTTACTGAATTTCCGAATCCTTTGTGAATTTCATCACCGGAATGGCCTCCGCGAAGCCCGGTCACTGAAATCTCCAGACCAGACATTCCTTCCGGAATCGGGACACTTTTATAGGTCAGCTCCCCGACAGAGTCCATTCCTCCTGCACACCCAATGAAAAGGATCCCTTCATCTTCGGAATCAAGGTTTAATAGTGTCCTCCCTTCAAAAAAACCTTGGGCAAGATTAAATGCACCTGTCATTCCTGATTCCTCATCGACAGTAAACAGACATTCGATTTTACCGGTTTTAAGGCTGATATCTGAAAGAACCGCAAGCTGAGAAGCAATTCCTATACCATCATCGGCTCCAAGAGTTGTACCCCTGGCAGTGACCCATCCGCTTTCAATAAATGGTATGATTGGATCAGTAAGCCAGTTGTGGGCGTAGTCTGAATTTTTCTCCCCGACCATATCCATGTGGCTCTGAAGGACAAGAGTCTTCACATTTTCATAACCAGGGGATGGGGGTCTGATGATAAGGATATTTCCGGCGGCATCTTCTTTAGATGCCAGATTATGCTCCGAAGCGAAATTCAAAAGGTATTTCCTGATCTTTCCCTCATTCTTGCTTAAACGAGGTATCCTGCAAATCTCCTCAAAAAAGATCCAGATTTGTGCCGGCCTTAATTCAGATAAAACGCTCATACTTATTAAAGTTTTTTTATCAGAC
>Ga0154631_1063_pt1 | contig 11996 bp, 10 predicted proteins | sample Rifle2008BG13ft_FD_116060 | JGI IMG/M metagenome (GOLD analysis project Ga0154631, IMG submission 116060) | Bacteroidetes bacterium RBG_13_42_15 | reverse complement strand
GTCTATCCTGATATCAGTAGGCAGATCTTCATTTGCCGAAGCGCCGAGATTGATCGAAAATCTATTGAAATACTTTTGGTAATCAACAATATGCTTTTGATTCACCTGCCTGTATGTTTTATTTTGCACAGCTTCAAGATATTTCCTGCATACTGCATCCGGATCGCCCGAAACATTTGCCGGATTTATGAAATTTGTTGCTGCTGAAAGCAATACCATTGCTTCATCTGCCTTTTCAATATGCAATTTATTTCCCGACACAGAGATTTCACCTCCCTTCACGACTGTTTTAACGGCAGCTGTCCCGTGAAGTTCACCATCTTTTACTTTTACCTTCAGCATAAGAGAACCATTTTTATCAGGAATTACAGAAAATCCTTCGTGTAAAGCAGTCAGGGAGATATCAAAAGTCAGGGCTTTCTTATCGCTGCAGGTCAGGTTGATTATAATTAAATTGTCAGGATAACTCGCTATGTATTCCCTGGAATAAGTATAGCCGCCGGCCTCATACGATGTTTTACAAACCGCAGTTGACAAATTCAGTTCCCTCCTGTAAGCTGACACGTTTTCGTGCCCGGGAAAAGTGAGCCACAGATCCCCGAATGGCTGGTATTTCTGCTGCCGGAGGGGCACACTCATGAATGTCTCAAGTGCAAGTTCTTCAGCTTCTTTTTGTTTTCCCTGCCAGATAAGCTCCCTGATCTTTCCAAGGTGTTCCGAAGCTCCTTCGTTGGAATAATCGTGCGGCCCGCCCGACCAAAGAGTTTCTTCGTTAAACTGGATGTGATCTTCAGTTGTTCCGCCATAAATCATTGCACCAAGCCGGCCATTTCCGACAGGCAAGGCCTCTTCCCATTTTGCGGCCGGTTTTTCGTACCATAATTTTAAGACATCATTTTCCTGAACAGTACAGTTGACTGCAAGATACATCATCAGAGCAGCTGATGAGAATATTTTGGCCTTCTTCATTTCAGTTAATTTTAACCGGTTTTAATACTAAGATACAAACTTATTATTTCCCGGTAAATCAGATAAAGTTTTTACGGGAGAAATGCAACGTTTGATTTTTCTTTCAGTCTTTAATCTGAAACAAATTCAATAAATTGTAATAAAAAAAGGACATGAAAAATCTGAAGTGTTTTTTGGTAATTATCCTCACTCTTGGTATAACAGCTTGCGCCGATGGCCAGATCCGCAGGACAGTTTATGGGAACAACCAGGTTGTAAAGAAGGAAAGAGATGCCGGGAATTTTTCAGGATTAAGGGTCAGCAGCGGGATTGATGTTTATTTAAAACAAACAGGTGATGAGTCAATCGTGGTTGAAGCAGATGAGAATCTGCATGAATACATCCTGACAGAAATCAGGGATGGCATTCTGAATGTCTATACCGAAGCAAATATCAGGGAAGCTGAAATGAAAAGGGTGTATGTTACCATGAAGGATATCAATTCCCTAAAGACTACAAGTGCCGGAGATATTATCGGTGAGACTCCCGTTAAAACTGAAAAACTTGAGTTATCAGCAAGCAGCGCCGGTGATATCAAACTTGAAGTTTATGCAAAGGTGATCGAAGCAAATATCAGCAGTTCCGGTGATGTTACGCTTACCGGCGAAGTTGATATTCTCGATGCCAGTCTCAGCAGTGCAGGAGATCTGAATGCCTTTGGGCTTGATGTAAGAGAAGCTGAGGTATCTGCATCAAGTGCCGGAGATGCAGATATAAGTGTCTCTGAAAGACTCAGAGCAAGAGCCTCGAGTGCAGGAGATATAAATTACCGGGGTAATCCGAAATACATTGATGCACACTCTTCCAGTGCGGGCGGCATTCACAGAAAATAGTCCTTTTCAACATATATTTTGCCTATATAAAAAGAGCCGGCAGGTAAATCCTGCCGGCTTTTTTTTAACTTTGTAATATGACGATATAAATCTTAAAATCAATTAATAGATGAAAGAAAATATAAGCTTAAGTCTTACAAATGCTGTCGGTTTTGTGTCCTATGAAGAAATCCTTGCTCTGGCCCAGCAGTCGGTCAGACATCTCGACAGCCTGAATAAAGGTACAGGTGCCGGCAGCGATTTTCTTGGCTGGCTTTCACTGCCAGATGATATTTTGCCGCAACTTGACAGGATAGAAAAAATAGCAAAGCATCTCAGGTCAATTTCAGATATCACGGTTGTGATAGGTATCGGAGGCTCATATCTTGGATCAAGAGCCGTAATCGAAGCAATCAATCACTCTTTTTCATCCCTGAGAAAAGAAAAACATCATGAAATATTGTTTGCTGGCCAGAACATCTCGGAAGACTATTTGAGTGAACTGATTGAAATACTCGATGTCAGCAACTATTCAATAGTAGTGATCTCGAAATCGGGAGTAACCACCGAGCCGGCAATTGCCTTCAGGATCCTCAAAAATCACCTCGAGAAGAAAGTCGGAAAACCCGCAGCGGGTGACAGGATCGTTGCAATAACAGACAGCAAAAAAGGCGCGTTGAGGCCCCTGGCTGATTCCAACGGTTATGAAACATTGGTTATCCCGGATAATATAGGGGGCAGATATTCGGTCCTGACACCTGCCGGTCTTTTACCAATCGCACTCAGCGGACTGGATATCAGAATGTTGGTGAAAGGTGCCAAATCGATGGAACAGCTTACACGGAATAACCGGAATGCTGCTTCCAATCCCTCGCTTTTGTATGCTGCTGCCCGGAACCTGATATTACAAACCGGGAAAACGACTGAAATCATGGTCAGTTATACCCCAAAGCTTCACTTTTTCGCAGAATGGTGGAAACAATTATTCGGTGAAAGCGAAGGAAAGGACGGAAATGGATTATTTCCTGCAGCAGTTGATTTTACCACCGACCTTCATTCCCTTGGCCAATATATCCAGGATGGACAGAGAATCATGCTGGAGACTGTTCTTTCAGTCAAAAATCCCAGGAAGAAACTGACCATACCGAAAGAAACAGATGATTCTGACCAGCTTAATTATCTGAGCGGTAAAAGGTTGTCAGAGGTCGATCATAATGCTGAAGCCGGGACAATTCTTGCACATAACGACGGGAATGTGCCGGTTCTTACTATTTCCATTCCTGAACTGGATGAGTATTATGTCGGACAGTTATTTTATTTCTTTGAGCTTGCCTGTGCTGTCAGCGGCTATATCCTGGATGTCAATCCTTTTGACCAGCCGGGAGTTGAAGCTTATAAAAGAAACATGTTTGCCCTGAATAATAAACCAGGGTATGAGGAAGCAGGAAGAAAATTAAGAGAACGATTAAAATAAAAAATAATGAAAATCGAACTTAAAAATGATTTTACCTGGTCACTGGTCGTACCTTCCAGCATGGGTGTACGTATTACACCGGCCAGCGGGCAGCCGGTACATTGCAGTGATATGTTCCAAATGCATGTCACAAGCGCCGAAACCAATGTAGCCAGCGTCTCATCTTACCTTGGACTCCCTGTGAAAGTGCTCACGACTTTTGTAAAAGAGAGTCCTATAGCCCGAATGATAAAGGATAATCTTTCAGGCAGACATATGGCTTATGAAGGGATTGAGGTTGAACAGGGAGGGCCCTGGGGTTACCGCCATCAGTTCAACATAGCCGACAACGGTTACGGTTCGCGCGGACCCAGAGTTCAGAACGACCGTGCAGGTGAGGTTGGAAGAACATTAAATGTTAAAGATTTTAACCTTCAAAGGCTTTTTGGCACAGAAGGAGTGCAGATTCTTCACCTTTCGGGACTCATAGCTGCCCTGTCACCGGAAACAAGTAATTTCTGCCTTGAGCTCGCAAGAGCTGCAAAAAAACACGGGACAAGGATATCATTCGATCTTAATTTCAGGGCTACTTTCTGGAAAAACAGGGAAAAGAAGCTCTCAGCTACATTCAGGGAAATAGCCGGAATCTCCGATATTCTTGTAGGTAATGAAGAGGATTTCCAGCTGTGCCTGGGGATTGCCGGTCCGGAAGAAGGAGGAAAGGATCTTGCGGCAAAGATCGAAAACTTCAAACAGATGATCAAAAGGGTAAAAAAAGAATTTCCGGGAACTACCGTTTTTGCAACCACCCTGAGGCAGGTTATCAGCACCAATGAACATCTCTGGGGAGCAATAATGCTTGAAGGCGAAACATGGCATATTGTTGAGCCGCGCGAAATACATGTCCTTGACCGTATCGGAGGCGGAGATGGTTTTGTAGGAGGCTTGCTGTACGCAATCCTTAAAGGATGGGAGCCCGAAAAATGGATACATTTCGGATGGGCAACAGGTGCTCTTGCCACTACAGTTGTAACCGACTACTGTCAGCCTGCTGACGAAGAGCAGGTCTGGAGCATATGGAAGGGAAACGCACGAGTAAGAAGATAGCTAATGATTTATTTCCCTTTCAGCTTGAATTTCTTCACGAAATCATTAATGACCTGTGAAAGGTTCGGATCGCCTATTTCCTGGAGATCATAATATACCCTGGTATTGGGCTTTTTGATCTTTATTATTCTGTTAAGGTCAATCGGTGTTGCAATGATAACACTATCGCAGTCTGTATTGTTAATGGTCTTTTCAAGATCTTTCAACTGCTGCTCTCCATATCCCATAGCAGGTAGAAGTGTACCGATATTCGGATAAAGCAGGAAGGTTTCGCTTAACTTTCCAACAGTAAAAGGTCTTGGGTCAACAAGTCCGGATGCTCCGAATTTCCTTGCAGCAACCACACCTGCACCAATCTTCATTTCACCATGTGTAAGTGTAGGTCCATCCTCCACAACAAGTACCCGCTTTCCTCTGATCACCGAAGGATTATCCACCCTGATAGGTGATGCTCCATCGACCACAACTGCTTTTGGATTGACTTTTTCAATGCTTTCCCTTACAGTCTGGATTGCTTCAGGTGCTGCAGTGTCAATTTTGTTTATCACAACAACATCGGCAATCCGGAGCGTGACCTCGCCCGGGTAATACTTCAGCTCATGTCCCGCCCTGTGAGGATCGGTCACAGTAATCATAAGATCGGGCCTGTAAAACGGGAAGTCGTTATTGCCTCCATCCCAGACAATCACATCACACCCTTTTGGATCTTTCTCGGCTTTACGCAGAATGGCTTCATAATCAACTCCTGCATATATGACATTGCCCCTGACAACATGCGGCTCATACTCTTCCATCTCTTCTATTGTGCATTTATGCTTTTCAAGGTCCTTAACCGTGGCAAACCTCTGTACTTTCTGGGCTTCAAGGTTTCCGTACGGCATCGGGTGACGAACAGCCACAACCTTAAGTCCCCTGTTCATTAAAAGCTCTATGATCCTTCTTGAGGTCTGGCTCTTACCGCACCCGGTCCTGATTGCTCCCACCGCAATTACAGGTTTTGTACTTTTTACCATGGTATCTGCAGGCCCGAGAAGAATAAAATTTGCACCGGAAGCATTTACCAGAGCACTAACCGACATTACTTTCTGATATGTTACATCACTGTATGAGAAAACACAATCATCGACTCTGTACTTTTTAATTAACTCAGGAAGACTCTCTTCGGAGAAGATCGGAATTCCTTTCGGGTACAACTTCCCTGCCAGTTCTTCAGGATATCTTCTGCCGTCAATGTCAGGAATCTGGGCTGCAGTAAATGCTACTACGTTGTAACTATCATTATCCCTGTAAAAAGTATTGAAGTTATGAAAATCTCTTCCTGCTGCTCCGATTATTATGACATTCCTTTTGATCATATATCCTCCTTATCCTGTTTATAATTATTACTGATAAAAGTCGTTTTACTATATAAAGTGAAACGACAAATTTATAATTTGCATACTTAAAATCCGAACATTTCAGTCTATTTTTTACCACACGGTTTTTCATATATATTCTTCTGAATATCAATATTTTAGTACGGCTGCAATGCGATTCTGAAAACATGTTAAAGAAAATGTTTCCGATATAATCAGGTAATTGTAAATTCTTTGTACTATTATGTCGTGATATGAATGTTCTGGCCCACATATATCTGTCGGGTGATTCTGATAAAATCATCATTGGAAACTACATAGGAGATTATGTAAAAGGGCGCGACTATCTCAAATACCCCGATCCGGTAAGAAAAGGAATAATACTACACCGGAATATTGATGCTTTTACTGACAGGCATCCGATCGTTCACCGCAGCAAGATATTTTTCACCAGAAAATATCACAAATATTCGGGGGTCATAACCGATATTATTTATGATCATTTCCTTACCAGGGAATGGAATTTTTTTTCAAGAAGGCCTCTTGAAAGTGTGACTTACAATTTTTACAGGGCAATGGTCAATAATTTTGAGATACTGCCAGATGATGTCAGAAAGATGATGCCCTTTTTTATCATTAATAACTGGATTGAATCATATCAGACGGTAAGAGGGATCCGTCATGTTTTAAGCACTTTAAGCAAACGATCATCACTTCCAAACGAAACAAGGTTCGCTATTAAGGCCTTGAAAAAGAATTATTATTCTCTTCAGGATGACTTCATGGAATTCTTTCCCCAGCTGATTGATTATGTTGAAAACGATTTCGGAATAGAGATATCCCACAGGATCACAATACCGTTCTGATCACACCAGATATTCGGCACGGCTGGCATCAAGGCGGAGAAAAATAAACAAAAGTATTGTAAAACCCCACAATGAGCTGCCTCCATAGCTCAAAAAAGGCAGGGGGATACCGATGACCGGTACAATTCCAATTGTCATCCCTATATTAATAAAAAAATGAATGAACAATATTGATAAGACCCCATACCCGTAAATCCTTGAAAATACCGATCGCTGTCGTTCGGCAAGGACGATCAGCCTCAGAAGCAGGAATACATACAAACCTATAATAACGAAGGATCCTATAAATCCCCATTCCTCACCCACCGTACAGAAAATAAAATCAGTGCTCTGGGCAGGAACGAATTTGAATTTGGTCTGGGTTCCTTTAAGATAACCTTTACCGGTAAATCCTCCGGAGCCGATTGAAATTAAAGACTGGTTGACATTGTATCCTGTTCCATGAGGATCAGATTTAATCCCGAGAAGAATTTCAACTCTTTCCTTCTGGTGCGGCTTTAACAGCCTGTTGTATGCAAAATCGACTGTATTAACAAAAATCAGACTTCCGGCGAGGAAGATAAATATCATAAGAAGCGAAACAGCCTTCTTGTTATAAAAATAAAAAGCATATCCGATTCCCGAAAGGATAACTGATATAAATAAAACATGCTCGTCACTTAAAAATTTAATTATCAGACTATTGAAAAGATAAACGACGATAGAAATCAATATAAAGATCCCCATACCTTCAAGACACAACTTCCATTTCCGTGTTGCGATCCAGGTCAGGATAAATGCAGCCGCGATCAGGCCGATAGTCAGATACAGGTTATTAAATAGCAGGGTAAAAAAGAAAAGCATCAGCATGATCAGTGCTGATACAAAAATATACGAGCTCATTCCTTCCCTGAAAAGCACAATGAACAGGGCAAAATATACGACAGCTGAGCCCAGGTCAGGCTGAATGGTTATCAGAAGTGCGGGCAATAAAATTATGCCTGATGCGACTGAAAAAATGCTGAATCTTTTCAGATCATGTCTCCTTGAGTTCAGATATGCTGCCAGGGCAAGAGCGGTTCCGCATTTGGTAAATTCCGAAGGCTGCAGACTCAGCGGGCCGAATTCAAACCATGATCTTGCTCCGTTTATATCCCTGCCAATGATTAAAACCAGGATCAGTAACAGGATCAGTCCGCCATAAATAAAATATGAAAAAAAGAAATAGAATCTTGAATCGATCACAACCACGAAAACAGCAATTACAAGGGTTGCCATGATCCAGATAAATTGTTTTCCGTATCGTTGCGAAAGATCGATTATCCTGCTGTGTTCCTCATTATAGACAGCAGCATAAATGTTAAACCAGCCTATGATGACCAACAGCAGAAAGACCAGAATTGTAGCCTTGTCAAGTCTGCTCCATATATTAACGTTCCGTACCACCGGCGATCAGGTTTAGTTCAAATATTCTTTGTTCCAATGGTTTATTTGTAATCTCCCCTTTAAGGTACTTTTCAATCATCAGGCTTGCTACCGGAGCAGCGTATGTAGCTCCAAATCCGGCATTTTCAACAAATACTGCTATTGCTATAGTGGGATCATCCTTTGGTGCAAAGGCAACGAACACCGAATGTTCCTTGCCATGTGGATTCTGGGCAGTTCCTGTCTTACCGCAGACAATGATGTCTTTCAGCGCCGCAATCCTTGCAGTGGCTCCGCCTTCACCGTTAACAGCAGTTTCCATACCAAGGATAATTGTCTCAAAATTGGCTGAATCGATATTAATCGATTGTTTCGTCAGATACTTCTGGTCAACCGGTTTATCAAGGCCTATCGATTTAACTATATGAGGAATGTAATAATAACCCCTGTTTGCAATTGCAGCCGTCATGTTAGCCATCTGCAAGGGGGTGGTTTCTATTTCTCCCTGTCCGATAGCCATTGAAATTACGGTAAGGGCTTTCCATTTGTTTTTACCATAGTATTTGTCGAAATAAGCTGGTGAGGGAACAAGTCCGGTAAGCTCATTCGTGAATTCAATTCCAAGCTTCGTCCCGAATCCGAATGCATTCAGATACTCTTTCCATTTTAGGTAGGCAGCTTCGATTGTCGGATACGCGGGATTCTCAAGGATCCTTCTGTAAACCTGACAGAAATATGAATTGCATGAGTTTGAAATGCCATGCACGAGATCGAGAGGCGAACTGTGGGAATGACACTTAACAAACAAATATCCGTTGTTGCATCCGAAAATTGTCGATGGTGTTATAACCTGTTCCTGCAAACCGATAAGCCCGTTTATCGGCTTGAAAGTAGAGCCCGGAGGGTATTTGGCTTGCAGCGCCCTGTTAAATAATGGCAGTTGTGCAGTGTCAGCGCTCAGCCTTGTAAAATTCTCCGATCGTATTCTTCCTACCAGCAGGCCGGGATCATAATTAGGCGATGAAACGAGTGCAAGTACTTCTCCTGTCTTTGGTTCAAGCGCCACTATGCTGCCTGTCTTGTTTTGCATCAGATGCTCACCATACTCCTGAAGATCCATATCCATAGTCGATATGATATCTTCGCCCTGCATGGCAACAGTATCCATCCGTCCTTCAGCATATGATCCTTTGATTCTGCTGTAAACGTCGACCAGGTAAATCTTAACGCCTCTCTGGCCCCTCAGTTCCTTTTCGTAGGCTTCCTCAATACCAAGCTTCCCTATATAATCTCCTGATTTGTAGTAAGGCTCTTTATCAATAAGCGATTCATCCACTTCACTGACATACCCGAGCAGATGCGCGGCAATAGGCTTTGCATACTTGCGTAATGTTCTGGGCTGGACATAAAATCCGGGGTACAGAAACATTTTCTCCTGAAGCCTGGCATAGGATTCTGCCGAGATCTGTTTCAGGAAAACTGAGGGAGCTCTCCTGGAATATTCCAGGGCTGTATTCATCCTTTCTCTGAATGAACTTACCGATATTTCCAGCAGGCTGCAGAATCCTGCTGTATCAATTTTAGTGATCTGGGCAGGGACAACCATAAGATCATAAGCAGCCTGATTATATACCATCAGGTTTTTATTCCGGTCGTATATCAATCCCCTGGCAGGGTATTGGGTAATATATCTGAGAACATTATTATCTGCCGAGAGTCTGTAAGTATCCTTAACAACCTGGATTATAAATAATCTTATCAGAAGGATCAGAGATGCCACTACAATGAGTGCCATAACAATGAATTTCCTGTTTATGAATGCATCTTTCATAACGGACTGTTACCTCCCTTTCCTGTAATACTCGATAAGTAGGATAAAACCTAAAGTAAAGAGTGAACTTAATAATATCCTGAATATTGTTCTGAAGAAATCGGTCAGCCGGAAAACCTCCAGGAAGAAGAGTGCTGTATGGTGAATTACTACAATAATAGCCGCATAGATTAAAAACCAACGGAAACCATATGCAGCCATCGAAAGATCTGATCCTGACTCATACCCGTCGCGGGGGGATATTAGTCTTAAAACAAGAGGACGGCTGAAACCCGCAAGAAGTGTTGCCGATGCATGCATACCGGGTGATCCTGAGAAAAGATCAATTATCAGTCCTGTCAGAAATGAAATGATAAGAACCAGCCAGGCGGGAGTGACTGACGGGAGAATGAGTATGATCATTATGTAAACATAAGGATTGACAAAGCCGCTGAACTGAATGTTATTAAAAACCAGAACCTGAAGGAGGATGAGGAGTACAATTATTACGATGAACCTTACAACAGAGTTGATCATTGAAGTTGATTTTCAAGTCCGAGCTGTTCTGTTCTTTTCATATTACCTATTACATTAACATGTTGAAGCTTCTTAAAATCAGTAAAAAGTTCAATAGTTATTTTGTAGAAATCGCTTCCGGTTTTTTTAAAATCGCTCACTGTGCCAATCCGTATACCTTCCGGGAATATGGCAGAATATGAGGTTGTTTCGATCGTGTCTCCTTTGCTCAGGGCTATATGCTGGGGTATTTCATTCAGAACAGCATACCTGTAATTTCTGCCATCCCAGGTGAGCGAACCGAAATATCCGCTTGATTTGATCCTTGCGCTTAATCTGAAATCGATATTAAGAAGAGATATGGCTATCGAAAAGTTCTCAGAACATCCTACAATTACTCCGGCGACATTGTCGCCGCTTGTAACTGCCATATCTGTTTTAAGCCCCTGACTTCTCCCCTTATCGAGAGTGAAGTAGTTTTTTTGCTTATTGGCAGAATTGTTTATTACTCTCGCAGATGTATAAGTAAATTGCTGTCTGAATAATGGGTTGTCAACAGGTATAAATTTCAGATCTTCCTGCCTTGTAAACCTGTCAAGCCTGTCTCTCAGGAGACTGTTTTCCGAAGCGAGGCTTGAGTTTATTTCACGCAGGCTAAGATAGGTCCTGACATTGTTCATTCTTTCTTCTATCCCCCTGGTCATTCCCTTCATCCCTCTGACTACCCTGGAATTATGATATTCGTTGCCGTTTGTCAGCCAAAACAACGCTATTCCTTCAAGTAAGAGAAAGACAATAATATTATTGTATTTCAGAAGAAAGTTTAGCAGATTTCTCATTCACGCCGTCAGATTATCTCATCAGGAAAGGGAATTTGTCAACATTTTTCAATGCCACGCCTGTCCCTTTTGCCACAGCGTGCAAAGGATCTTCGACAACATTGAAATTTATATTTATTTTATCGGAGAGCCTCTTATCCAGACCTCTCAGGAGTGCTCCTCCTCCGGCCAGATATATTCCTTTGTTCACAATATCAGCATAAAGTTCAGGAGGTGTTTGTTCCAGAACATTGAGCAGTGCAGCCTCAACTTTTGAGAGGGATTTATCGAGACAATAGGCAATTTCCTGGTATGAAATTGGTATCTCAATCGGCAGTGAGGTCATAATATTAGGACCCCTCACTATATAGTCCGGTGGTGGATTGTCAATGTCAGGTAAAGCTGCTCCTACCGCGATCTTAATATCCTCAGCAGTTCTTTCACCGACTTTAATATTGTGCTGGTGCCTCATGTACGATTGAATATCAGCTGTAAATCCATCTCCTGCAATCCTGATGGATTTGTTGCAGACAATTCCGCCAAGGGCAATGACAGCAATTTCAGTAGTACCTCCGCCAACATCAATTATCATACATCCTTCAGGGGCTTCAACATCCAGTCCGATTCCAATGGCAGCAGCCATTGGTTCATAGATCATATAAACGTCACGGCCGCCGGCATGTTCGGCGGAGTCACGGACTGCCCGCAGTTCGACTTCAGTGCTTCCAGAAGGGATACACACCACCATTTTCAGGGAAGGGGAAAAAAACCTCGATCCTGTATTGATCAACTTGATCATTCCTCTTATCATCAGCTCTGCGGCATTAAAATCGGCAATTACACCATC
>Ga0154631_1075_pt2 | contig 12055 bp, 10 predicted proteins | sample Rifle2008BG13ft_FD_116060 | JGI IMG/M metagenome (GOLD analysis project Ga0154631, IMG submission 116060) | Bacteroidetes bacterium RBG_13_42_15 | reverse complement strand
CTGACTGTATATGATAAAAAAAGTGACGCAAAAATAAAGGCTGCCGCTGACCTGGTAGTGGAATAGTCACTTTTCGTATATTATTTCTCTGGCAATCTGTATATCTTTGAAATTATGGAGGAATCCAGTAGTCAATACTTTTTAGTTTGTTGAAATTCAGAATTGGGAATAATTAAAATAGTGTATCATGAAAAATTCCATATCCCGCCGCAACTTCTTTTTCAGAACTATTGGAGCAGGAACAGGGGCGTTTATCTTTCCGTATGTCTCAGGAAGTCCGGTAATTATGGGAACCAAAGGCATTACACCTCTGATCATGACAAGTCATACCAATGAAACAGGCCGGAATGCCATGGAGGCCGGCTGGGAAATCCTTAAAGCAGGCGGCAATGCCGTTGATGCTGTCGAAAAAGCAGCCAATATCATTGAAGTCGATCCTGAAGATACAAGTGTCGGTTATGGCGGATTGCCGAATGAACGGGGTGTTGTTCAGCTCGATGCTTCATTTATGGATGGGAAAACCTATTCAGCCGGTGCTGTTGCCAGTCTTGAGAATATCAAAACTCCATCGTCAGTTGCAAAACTTGTGATGCAGCATACCGATCATGTACTCCTGGTTGGCGCAGGTGCACTTGAATTTGCAAAGGCCTGGGGTTTTCAGGAAGAGAATCTTCTAACTGAAAAAGCCCGCAGGATCTGGCTCCGCTGGAAAGAAGAGATGAGTCCCGGTGATGACTGGGGTTTGCCTGAACACCTGCAAAATATCAGGAAAAATGAATCGTATTGGAATGATTTCCCCTCAGTTGAGCACCATTATGGTACAACCAACGTGTTGGCCGTTGACAGCAACGGGGATATTGCCGGCTGCACTACAACAAGCGGACTCAGTTTCAAGCTGAACGGACGGGTTGGTGATTCTCCGATCATCGGGGCCGGATTATATGTTGATAATGAGGTCGGAGCAGCCGGAGCCACTGGCCGTGGAGAGGATGTAATCAAATCGTGTGCTTCATACTATATTGTACTTAAAATGAAGGAAGGACGCACACCACAGCAGGCATGCGAAGATGCTCTTCATATGATTATTGATAAATACAGTAAAGTAAATCCGGAGTACTTTCCAGGGGAGAAGTTTGTTGCAATAAATAAATCGGGAGAAGTAGGATGTGCCACAACGAAAGGCAGCAGGAATCCCCAGATGTCAGTCAGGACAGAAAACGGATTCAGCAGGTATGATGGCACCGTCGCATACCCGGGCAGGTAATAAGCCTGAAAATTTGGATCTTTTTGGATAACCGGCATATTTTTTCTATATTTACACGCTGAATGCGATTAAAATCAGCTGATTATGTCAACATATCAGGATCATTAATCACAACAGGGCATTGAATTCCGGGCAAGAAAAAACGATATGAAAAGACTGGCGTATGTAATAGGTTTGGCACTTCTGGTATCGTGCGCTACCTCAAAGCAATCTTCTGTGAAGGAAGATACTATGATGGTCACAAGAAAATATGTCGGCAACTTTGTTGAATACCGGCAGCATATACCTGAAAAATTTGGTGAACCTTATCTGATATGGATTAAGACTACCATGGACAGCACTTACGGGAAGATTTCTGCATTTGGTGAAAGATGTGATTTTCAGAAAGGCGACCGACTGTACATTAAAAGAATTCAGCTTTCTCCAGGTCCGCTTTCAACCTATTGGGAGTACCAGATAGAATCGGATGACAATCCTGTGTATTACAAACTGAGTGAATTCCAGCATGACAGAAAGAACCTGATCAGCAACTGGTTCTAGAATTTTACGGGTTATTTATTCCCTGCTCTCTTATTGTTTAACTCTTCCCATTCATTGGTAATCAGCTTCTGTGGCTTTTCTATTTTTATTGACAATTTTAGATTGATTAATTTCCCACGACTTAAGACAATATTTAATCTCAAATTAATAAGCTAGCGGTAACATAATTTAATACATAATTTATAAAAGCAGGAAATGTTTTAGAAAACTGAGGTGAAATAATTGAAATTACTTATTAAGAAAGGCATGAGTTATTAATAAGAAGCCGGCATCTGCAATTTATTATATGGAATATTCGTTTTCTCTTAGATTTGAAAAAAAAGATGCAGGCCGTCAATTTTACTTAATTTTCATACTAGGAATTTAAAATAGTCCGGATAGTAGTTAACTGTGATAAATATTATAGTCTAGATTGTACCAATATGAAATGCTTCTTAAAAATCATATTCATTGTTTTTCTTTCTGGAGTTTTAGCTGCGATTATGTTGTCTTGTAAAAAAATTACTGTACCTACTGTAACAACTGTTATTGTATCTGGTATTACGGAGACAAGCGCCGTTTCAGGTGGTAATGTAATAAATAATGGAGGAGATGAGGTGACTGCCCGCGGCGTTTGCTGGAACACTGCCCAGAATCCGACCACGGTCGATATTAAAACGACAGATGGATCGGGTAATGGATCTTTCATAAGCAATATTACAGGTTTATCTGCTGGCACAACCTATTATGTCCGTTCTTATGCAACAAATATTGAAGGAACATCCTATGGCGAAGAAATTAGTTTTATTACTTCTATCGCTGATTTCGATGGGAATATTTATCAAACAGTTAAAATAGGCACACAGGTATGGATGAAAGAAAATCTCAGGACAACAAAATATCGTTATGGCTTTGCGATACCTAATGTGACGAATTTGACGGACTGGGCAAGCACTGGTACTGGTGCATACTGCTGGTATGATAATAATATTGCAAATAAAAACATTTATGGAGCATTATACAATTGGCATGCAGTTAATACAGGAAATCTGTGCCCCATTGGCTGGCATGTTCCAACCGATGCCGAATGGACTACATTAATAACGTACCTGGGGGGTGAAACGGTTGCAGGAGGAAAACTAAAAGAAGCAGGTATAACCCATTGGGCGAGTCCAAATACCGGAGCAACAAATGAAAGCGGTTTTACAGCCCTTCCTGCTGCCTGTCGTTTCACCGGTACAGCACTTGATCCCGAGGGATTCGCTGGCATCAAGAGCGGCGGAATATGGTGGTCAGCTTCAGAGTATGATGTAACAAACGCATGGGCCAGTAGTGTAATTTTCAATGATAGCAAATCGTTCAAAGGTCACCTGTTAAAGAATATCGGCAATTCAGTCCGCTGCATCAAGAATTAGAGTATTCCATGTGCGCGATGTGGTGAAGGACTTTGTATAAGAGGTAGATTTTGATGTTTGGAAAACCGAACTTTGCACACATAATTAGTATGTTAAAATAAATTTGACTTCAGCTTTTTGCTGACGTAACTTTATTAATAATCAATCCAATGAGATATTTTAGTCTAAGTACTGCATTATGAAACGGTTCCTGAAAATAACAATCATTATTATTCTTTCCTTTTTTCTTATTGTTAATTTTCAATCTTGTAATCCACTAACATTACCTGAAGTAACGACTGAAATGGTCTCCGGAATTACACAGACAACTGCTGTGTCAGGTGGTAAGGTGATAAATAATGGAGGAGCCGATGTAACTGCCCGTGGTGTTTGCTGGAGCACTGCAGAAAAACCGACTATTAGTCCTAATAAAACCAGCGATGGTACAGGTAATGGGGTTTTTGCCAGTAGTATAACTGGCCTAACCGCAAATACTAAATACTACGTTTGTGCTTATGCTACCAATAGTGAAGGGACTGGTTATGGGAATGAGGTTTCGTTTAGTACAAGTCCGCTGACTATATCTGATGCAGACGGAAATACTTATGCTACTGTATCTATTGGCACACAAATCTGGATGGCTGAAAACTTAAAAACTACAAAATACAATGACGGGACTGCAGCTATACCTAACATTACCGATACACCATGGGAAAACTTGACTTCAGGAGCATATTGCTGGTTTAATAATAATATAGTGAATAAAACTAATTATGGAGCTCTGTATAACTGGTATGCAGTAGGTACAGGCAAGTTATGTCCAACAGGCTGGCATGTAGCAACAGATTTAGAATGGACCACTTTGGAAAACTTCCTGATAACAAATGGCTACAACTATGATGGTACTATAAGTGGAAATAAAATAGCTAAATCTCTTGCTGCCACAATTTATTGGGAAGCCTCAAGTATATCTGGGGCAGTTGGTAATACTGATTACACTGCTAACCGCAATAAAACAGGCTTTACTGCTCTTCCAGGTGGCTACCGTTCTCGTCTTGATAATTACTTTGGCGACTTTGGAAGCTATGGTACTTGGTGGTCATCTACCGAGGATGGTACTATTGGTGCTTGGAGCCGTACCATGGCCTTCAATAAAAGCAGTTTGGACACCTACTCCAACAATAGGAAGGATGGTTTTTCTGTTCGCTGTGTTAAAAATTAAATCCATTTTAAAATCGAAAAAGGTACAGCTTCAGATTTTTGGACGGAAACCGCCATCGCGACTATAACAATCAAAAATATTAAGACGGGAATAGCTGGCTTCAAACCTTGATAATTAATTGATCAAAATGTTAAAAGAAACTGATTTTGGCTCAGACATATAATGTAACTTGCGATAATAATTAATCAATTGTGATATTTTGATCAAAATATTACTGCCATGAAACATTTCCTAAAAAAATCAATCATTCTTATTCTTTACTTGTGTCTTATTGTTAATTTTCAATCTTGTAACCCACCCACATTGCCTGACGTAACAACTGACATGATCTCCGGAATTACACAGACAACTGCTGTGTCAGGTGGTAAGGTGATAAATAATGGAGGCGCTGATGTAACTGCCCGTGGCGTTTGCTGGAGCACTGCAGAAATACCGACTATTAGTCCTAATAAAACAAGCGATGGTACAGGTAATGGCGTTTTTGCCAGTAGTATAACTGGCTTAACCGCAAATACTAAATACTACGTTCGTGCATATGCTACTAACAGTGAGGGGACCGGTTATGGGAATGAGGTTTCGTTTAACACAAGCCCGCTGACTATATCTGATGCAGACGGAAATACTTATGCTACTGTAGCAGTTGGCACACAAACCTGGATGAAAGAAAACCTAAAGACAACCAGATATAATAGCGGCACAACGATACCTTTTGTAACTAATAACACTGAATGGATTAATTTGAGAACACCTGCCTACTGCTGGTACAATAATGATGCTAGTATCTTTAAAGCCACTTATGGTGCACTTTACAATTGGTACGCAGTAAATTCTGGCGAATTATGTCCGGCAGGATGGCATATTCCGAGTGATGCTGAATGGCAGGTACTTGCTAATTACCTGGGAGGTACAAATGTTGCAGGGGGCAAATTAAAAGAAGCCGGTACTATGCATTGGATCAATCCGAATACGGGTGCAACCAATGAATCGGGATTTACAGCTTTGCCCGGGGGATGGCGTTATAATGATGGGACTTTCAATTGGATAAATTATGGCGGTTACTGGTGGAGTTCAACGGAGAATAATTCAATTAGTTCCTGGAAAGTTTATATGGCCTTTGATTTCAGCTATTTGGGAAGATCAATAGACGATAAGACGGATGGTTTCTCAGTTCGCTGTGTCAAAAATTAAGTCCACTTTAAAATCGAAAAAGGTACAGTTTCAGATATTTGGACGAAAACCTCCATCGCGTCTATAACAATCAAAAATATTAGGACGGGAATAACTGACTGCAAACCTTGATAATTAATTGATCAAAATGTTAAAAGAAACTGATTTTGGCTCAGACATATAATGTAACTTGCGATAATAATTAATCAATTGTGATATTTTGATCAAAATATTACTCCCATGAAACGTTTACTGAAAATACCAATCATCCTTATTCTTTACTTTTGTTTTATTGTTATTTTTCAATCCTGTAACCCTCCCACATTGCCTGATGTAACAACTGACATGATCTCCGGAATTACACAGACAACTGCCGTGTCAGGCGGAAATGTGAAAAATAATGGAGGAGTTGAGGTAACTGCCCGTGGAGTCTGCTGGAGCACTACTGAAAAGCCGACTGTCAATCCAAGTAAAACAACCGATGGTACAGGTAATGGACTTTTTATCAGTAGCATAACCGGCTTAACAGCAAATACTAAATACTACGTTCGTGCTTATGCTACCAATAGTGAGGGGACCGGCTATGGAAATGAGGTTTCCTTTAGTACAAGCCTGCTGACTATATCTGATGCAGACGGAAATACTTATGCTACTGTTACAATTGGTTCACAAATATGGATGAAAGAAAACCTTAAGACAACCAGACTTAATAGCGGCACAAGCATACCTTTGGTAACTGATAACACAGGATGGGCTAATTCGATAACACCTGCCTACTGCTGGTATAATAATAATGAATCAACATATAAAAATATCTATGGAGCATTATATAACTGGTACACAGTAACCACGGGGAATCTTTGCCCTTTGGGCTGGCACGTACCTACTGATGGAGATTGGAAAATACTTGAAATGCACCTTGGTATGAGTCAGGAGGTTACAGAATTAACGTTGTGGAGAGGCACCAACGAAGGGAGCAAATTAAAATCTGTAAGTGGATGGTATCAAAATGGAAACGGTACTAATGAAAGTGGCTTTACTGCATTACCAGGTGGTCTGCGCGATTACGACGGGATATTCTACTATATAGGAAGCTGGACTGATTTCTGGTCTTCAACGGAAATCAATAGTAACAACGCCTGGACCAGAGGATTGGGTTACACACACGATAATATAGGACGTCACGAAGATTCCAAAAAGTTAGGTGTAGGTGTCCGTTGTATAAAAAATAATTGACCATTTGATAATAGATTTTTACAAGCTCCTGGAAATCATCTTTAAGGCCTTTCTATTCTTAAAATGGCCAAAATCCTGGATTAATTATTTGACCTGCAAAATAAAATTGAATTTAGCCCGAATATGTTATAACTTTGAAATTAATCAGTCTATTGTGATATTTTGATCAAAATATTACTGCTATGAAACGTTTCCTAAAAATACCAGTCATTCTTATTCTTTACTTTTGTTTTATTATTATTTTTCAATCCTGTAACCCACCCACATTGCCTGACGTAACAACTGACATGATCTCCGGAATTACACAGACAACTGCTGTATCAGGCGGAAATGTGAAAAATAATGGAGGAGCTGATGTAACTGCCCGTGGAGTCTGCTGGAGCACTACTGAAAAACCGACTATCAGCCCTTATAAAACAAATGATGGAATAGGTAATGGTACTTTTACAAGTAGTCTAATTGGCTTGACAGCAAATACTAAATACTACGTTCGTGCTTATGCTACCAATAGTGAGGGGACCGGTTACGGGGATGAGGTTTCATTTAATACAAGTCCGTTAACTATATCAGATGCAGACGGAAATACATATGCTACTGTAACAATTGGCTCACAAATATGGATGAAAGAAAACCTTAAGACAACCAGATTTAATAGCAGTACAAGCATACCTTTGGTAACTGACAACACTGGATGGGCTAATTTGACAACACCTGCCTACTGCTGGTATAATAATAATGAATCAGCATATAAAAATATCTATGGAGCATTATATAACTGGTACACAGTAACCACGGGGAATCTTTGCCCTTTGGGCTGGCACGTACCAACCGATCCTGATTGGACGACGCTTACCAATTATCTTGGGGGCTTGAATCTGGCCGGAGGGAAAATGAAAGAACCGGGATTTTTCCATTGGGTAAATCCAAACTCAGGTGCCACTAATGAAAGTGGTTTTACAGGTTTACCAAACGGATACCGGGGTATTGATGGAGAATTTTACGACGTCGGCTACGATGGATTTTGGTGGAGTAGTACACAGAACACGCTGACTACTGCATGGGATCGCGGACTATATTATGATTTAAATGAAATATCAAGAAACGATGGATATAAGAAAAATGGAATTTCTGTTCGATGTTTAAAAGATTAAGTTCATTACTTAGACTAAAGTTGGCTTCTCCAATACAGTTTTTAATACAATAAAATATTAAATGGAATAATACCAACTAAGAAAATAAATTAAAGAGTAACAATCCTCATCAAAGATGGATGGATTTTCTATCTGACATTAAGAATTATTGATACCAATTCCTGACTTATAAACTTAAGATAAGAAAATTAAAAGATACACAGGATGCTTCTAAAAATCATAAATAAAAAGTCAAAAATTATTTTAATAATAATTGGTTTATTATCACTAATCTGGTTTCTAATCCGGGTCATTCCGAAGCCAAGCCGGGCGACCTATCCATGTCAAAGGGCTGTCTCCCCGTTTGCTTCAACTTTTGTAATTTGGATTATCGGAGTATTTAAAGGTAAGTACTTTGTTAAGAAGGCAAAACATAGTTTTGCGAAAGCTAATTACTGGTTAGTCATCGTATTTGTTGTTGCATCAGTATTCTCTTTTTCATTGATTACTTTACCATTGTCAACGATAAGTGCATCTTTTAATAAAAGTACTCATTTAGAAGATTTTGTACCTACTGATAATCCTAACACACCAATAGGTAATGCAAAAGGTATTTTCCCTGGCAGAGTTATATGGTGCTATAATCCAAATGCCACTAATTGGAACGGTATTACAGGGAAATGGAATATTGATGGTAAGTCAGGGGCCACTTCGCCAAATCCTGAAGGTAATTGGTTTTTGGAAGGAAACATAATTCAATCACAGGTAGATTTTATGATATCTGAAACGATTTGTAAACTCACAAACAAGAATTCTGATGTATTGGCATGGGATGCAATATTTAAATATTTTAATAACACCCACCAGAAAGGTGAAACCGGATATAAACAAGGTGAAAAAATTGCAATTAAAATAAACCTGAATAATTGCGTAAACCATGGTAGTATGGATGGGGCCTCGAATATTTCTCCTCAAATGGTCCTGGGTTTATTAAAACAATTGGTTAATAAAGCCAATGTTCCGGCAACAAATATAACTTTTTATGATGTGAGCCGTCAAATCCCATCAACCATTTACAATTTATGCAAGCAGGAATTCCCCGATGTGAAATTTGTTGATCAAGCTGGCGGAGATGGACGGATTAAAGCTGTTGCAGATGTTAATAATCAAATTAACTGGTCTCAGGAATTGGTTCTGGAACCGCTGGCTAATCCATCTTTTAAAGCTTATTTACCTACTTGTGTTTCAGAGGCTGATTATATAATCAACTTTGCAAACTTAAAAGGACATAGTTTGGCTGGAATAAGCCTTTGCTCAAAAAACATGTTAGGTTCCTTTATCACACCTAACTCCACAGGTTTGCAGCCACCTCAGGCTGCGGGCATTCACCCTTACATTGCTGTTAAAAACAGTGATGGCTACAATCTGCGACCTATGAAATCGTATAATGCGTTGGTGGATTTGATGGGGCATAAGAATTTGGGCGGAAAGATATTGATTTTTCTGGTAGATGGATTATTTGCTTCCCCTCACCAGGGTGCTGTTCTTGATTACAGATACAAATGGGAATCAACTCCCTTTAACGGAAACTGGACATCGAGTCTTTTTGCATCATTCGATAATGTAGCCATAGAATCAGTTTGTTTGGATTTTTTACGTTCTGAACAAATAGCATCAGAAGAAATGAATGAAGTCTCTGGTAATGTTGACAATTATCTGCATGAAGCTGCAACTGCCAATAATCCGCCATCTGGAGTATTTTATCATCCGAATGGCAGTACAAGACTTGAAAGCCTCGGAGTACACGAACACTGGAATAATGAAGAAGATAAATTATATACCCGAAACCTGGGCACGGGTAATGGGATTGAACTTGTTACTATTATACACCCATGGAATCCAACTTCAATAGGTTCAGTAACAGGAACCGAAAGTATTATTGTTTTTCCAAACCCGGCATCAGATATGATCAGAATAAAATCATCTAATCCATTTAAAGGGAACGGAAGATTAGAAATATATAATGTAAGTGGTGTGTTATTGTACACGGAACAAATTACCAAAGATGCGTACGAATTCTTACATGAAATTAATATCAGTGAATTTAAAGGAACGCTTATTCTTAAAATATCCATGAAGGATTATACCTATTCTAAAATAGTAATCAGACAGTAATGCAAAACCGTTCATTTTAACCACATTACTTACAAATATCTAACTCCGAATATGGAATAATCAAAACTCTTGTGTGTCGAGCCCGGAATGAAATGCAAAGATTTCAGTGTGTTCCGAGTCTGATAACTTCTTTATATTCTTTCTCGGTCAACCCTTCAAAAATAAAATAGGAAGGATTCAGGGGTTGTCCGTTTTTCCTTACCTCGTAATGCAGGTGAGGCCCCTGACTCAAACCCGTATCTCCGACACGGCCAATAACATCGCCTTTTTGGACAATTTTGTTTTTATATACTTCCAATCTTACCATATGTCCATACAAGGTCTGATAGCCATATTTATGCTCGATCACGCACGGACGTCCATAACCGTAACCCATCTGCTCTTCTGTATTTATTACTTTTCCGCTGGCAGTTGCTACAATTGCCGTACCAACAGGTGCTTTAATATCAATCCCGGTATGCATCCTCGGTTCATTCAGGATAGGATGATCGCGCATTCCAAATCCTGAAATAATTTGGGCATCTTTTTTTTCAATAGGGAAAGCTACAGGAATAGTCATTAAGATCTTCTTCTTATTCTCTATTGACTTTAGAAGGTTGCCAATACTGTTTTCCAGAAATTTTTGCTGACGGGCAAGACTAATTATTGTAGAATCATAATCCTTTGAAAACCAATCTGATGTGCTGATTCCGCTTTTATCTTCAGAATAAAGTACGGCGAAATTTTTGTATTTACTTACAAATTCACCGATCCGGTCTGGTGAAGGTGCTTCTGTGTAGACCAATTCATCATAAAGTTCATCAAAAAGACAGGCTTCATTTGTCAGATTAAAAACTTTAAAGATTGATGACTCAATTTTTTCTATATGTTCTTTAGGAGTGTTTTTTATTTCACCTTTGGCAGTGATAATTTCCTTTGTTTTTGGTTTGAATAAGAAAATTAAAGCAAAAGCAATACCAAGAATTATGACAAGGATCACAGTCATAATAACCAGGTTACCTGATTTATTTTCCCGTGGATATGAGCCCTGATTTGGATTCATAACAGGTAGGAATAAGGGATTATCGGAAGCCGGTTTATTTCATCGTTGCCTGAAAGCTTTAAGATCCCTCATACATCTCTTAAGTGAATCACGGCAGTTTCCTAATTCTCTTTTCCGGCTTTCAGCCAGGGACTGTTGAATTTTAATATCAGAATTTAAATTTCTTATTTCAAGTTTCAGGGATTCATTATCTTTAGCGAAGCCGTCCCTTATTTTCAATTCTCTATTTAAATCACCATCAGCAGTCTGTGTAACTCTTTCTTTTTGCTCAAGTTGTTCTTCAAGCTTAAATTTGTCCAGATAAGCAGATTCGAGAGCGAAATAAGTATCAACAATATTCTTATACATATTATATTGCTGATCATCTTCTATCCAATCCTTTTTTATATTTCCAAGCGCGATTTTAATACTGGTTTCAATATCCGCAGGAGTTTTTTGCCTTTCCTTATAATTTGGCAAATCCTGCAAATTTCTTGTTGCCTCATCAATATTGGGTTCGAAAACAGTATTAAGAAACTTTAAATCATTATTTAATTCTTCAAGCTGTTTCCTGCATGTATAGTCTGTAACTTTATTTGCATTCATTGTTGAGAATCCCAATAACATGGCCAGAATGAAGCATAGTAAAAACAAACCAGTTACTTTCAGTAGTGCTTTTGACCTTTCCTTACTATTAATTGGTTTCATAAAGATTATTTTAATTGTTTTTATAAATCCGGTAACAATAAAGCAGATCGTTTTCTCTTATTTCATTGCTGTAAACGGAACTGTCAGGATCAATGACTTCTTTTAATCCAAGAAACCTGTTCCTGACTTTTTTAAAAATCCAACCGCAAGGTTCATCAGTACCTTTGATGAAAGAAATAGTCCCTTCGGGATGCCTGCTATTATAATCGTTGATAAAAA
>Ga0154631_1319_pt1 | contig 12214 bp, 7 predicted proteins | sample Rifle2008BG13ft_FD_116060 | JGI IMG/M metagenome (GOLD analysis project Ga0154631, IMG submission 116060) | Bacteroidetes bacterium RBG_13_42_15 | reverse complement strand
TATTTCCAGAAGGATGCAGATCCAGCGCTCCAGTTAATATACCTGAAACCCGCAGCGGGAAATCCTACACCAATTCCATATAAGTATCAGTATCATTGACAGAAGATTTACCTGACCTTCAAAATCACTGTCAGTTAACGTTTCTTTATCTTTAGTGCCCAGTCAGTAACAGAAAGATTTTGTGAGTCAGGGAAAGAGGGAATAGCCAGTGATCCCTGATCATCTGTCCTCACTGTCAGTGGTTGTTCCCACTCGCCTTTTAGGGGATCATACCAAATTACAGAATAAGGGGTGTCAGAAATGAATCCTGTCAGAGTCGGTATAACCGAACCGTTTTCAAAATATAATAACGCGAAATCTTTCTCACGATTCCTCATCATATATGACCACCCGTCCAGTCCATCGTCAAAACTGCCGGCAGCTTTCCTGGGTACTATGTTCTCCTGAGCAGGCTCAAGATCCTGATACTTTTCTCCTTCGGATAAAACAAATTCACCTAAATGTCTCATATATTCAGCCGATTCGTATTTCATTGCATCCCATATATGTGGCCGGAAGCCAGCAGGTTCACCTGTGGTCGTTATATCATATGCTGCCGTTCCATGAACATGCCCAGACAATCCTCCTGAAAGAACAGACACATACATCATTGCCCTCGTGAAGTAATTGTCGCGGGCGGAATTAGGGGCGGGACGCTCTCCATGCGGTTTATTAAGGGAATGGTCCCACCCGGTATAATACGGTTCAAAATTAATGGCAGGGTAAGCCGGTTTAAGATTAAATAAAGTATCAAGCATGGCTGAAACACGATGATCACGCGGATTATTACCCACGCTGTGCATTGTAAGCCACGGACAATCCTGTCCGTGACCAAATTGCCAGTAGGTTGAATTATTAATCAGCGTGGTATGCGGCTGCCCGAAAGGCATCGACCCGTATTTGCTTAAGTGATATGTGAGTGCTTCATTAAATTCATCAGCAGTAAGACTGTATTCTTTTGGAATCCAGTCGAGATGAATGCCGCTGAAAAGAATATTATAAGCTCCATATCTCGAAATCAGATACTGAATGTACCTCGAGTATGACTCGTTAAAATCAAAGTATGCTTTCCAGGCAGGGCAATTATCCCGTCTGACACTCTCAAGCAAGGGTACAAATCCCTGGTCGGACAGATATTCCATCTTTTTATCAAGACTCTGAAAATATCCCGGGATTATTTTGTCAAAATCTGCAACTCCTTTATAGATTTGAGAAATCTCGAAAGGTTTGTTCCCGCTTTCATCGCGCATATCCTTGGAAGTCAACTGTCCGTCTTTGACGAAATAACCGAATTTTTCCCAGGCATTTCTTAAGAATATTCCGTTTGAGTCAGCATACGTATTTGTATTTTCATCGGCTTCCCAGTTTGGAAAACAGGCAATCATGCTGACAGAGTTAAATCCCTGCTTTTTCCTGTATGTGACAGCATCTTCAAAGCCAATTCCGGGACCTGGTTCATAGTTATCCGGAGAGACTGCATTTCTGAAAGGTAACCGCCATGTAGTACCTGCAAGCCATGTGTCGCCAATCAGAAAAAACGGTGTCCCGTCTGCATACTGAAGGGAACGACCATTTTCTGAAGGTCGTATAAAACCGTGACGGTTAGGATTATATGCTATTTCTTTTTTCGTCCACCCGATTGCAATAAACTCACCCTGTTTATTGTTCAGCCCGGTATCATCAGGCTGATTTGAAGAACTTTTCCAGCGCCATTTACCGGGTTTTGCTGCTACCACCCTTACCTTGTAAACATTATCTCCATCCCAGAAGCCGTATATACGTTTCGAAAAATCGGGTCCATCTAGTTCAACCCAGCAGGTTACATCGGTGTAATAGTTACTGTATCCCTTTTCTGCCAGGAGGGTTATCTCATACATCTCCCAGGTGTGAATTTCCCCTTCATAATCATTACTTCTGACACAGGATAAACCGGTAATTGAAAAGAGGTAAAAAAATGATACAAGAAGCCTGTTGAAAAGGTTATAATTCATAATGCAGGTTTCTAATCAGATTTAAACATGAGAAGGTTTAGATACCTCGTCATAAAGTTAAACATTTTTAAAAGAAACCGTTACTGCTATTCAGCTTTCAGAAACTTTTTACTTGACACAGGTTTACCCTCTGATGTAATGCCCTGAATATCTATTTGAAAATCAGTATTATAATCAGATGTCCAGAATTTAATCCCGATCTTTCCGTCATCGCCGGGAACAACAGAAGGATTCCAGTAAAGAGTATTTCTGAGATCAGGTATCCTGCTTCGTTTCAAATCCTCTATTGAGAAATCAGGTGACACAAACGAAAATGCCGGGTCTGTTACTCTGTAATTCAGCCTGACAGCACCTTCCGGCAGATCGACATTGCTGAAATTTGCGGCTCGGGTGATAATGTTCACTATACCATAAAACAAATAATCCCCGACAAAATACTTGTCTAATACAACATCAATCTGTTCCACGAGTTCAGGATCGAGATTGGCTACTACTGTTGCATCATCGACTTTTATGCCGTCTACGAACAGGCCGGGAGGCATATTATATTTCCTTTTATCCACCGGATCAAGGATTGATATTTCATAGCCTGATTTGTCTCTTCTCATATTAACACCCGGTACGAGCTCAAAAAATACTTCCTCCATCACAGGCAACTTTATATAGTCATCCAAAATCACCCGGAGATCAGTTTTCCCGTAGAAATTCTTTTTCACAGTTAATAATTCAGCTGTATCAGGTATTTCGACAGCTGATGATGATCCGTATATCTTGTTCAGCTGATAATTGACACTCATTTTTGACAGATAAGCAGGGATCTCAAAGCTTGTAATCAAAGTATCCGGTCCAAGCGGAGAATAGAGTTCTGAAAATGATGACGCAATATTGACAGCGATTCTTGAATCACTGCGTTCAGGCTGAATGATTATATCGCTGATCCTGTTACTATTCATAGGAACCGGGAAACTGAAATCTCCGTTTTTGTCTGTCAGGTCGTACATGAAGTGCGCATTCTTCCCGGGTGAAGAAATGAAAACATATTTACCGGGAACAGGAGAGAATGATTCGATATTTATTAACCTGCCTGTGATATAATGATTTTCATTTTCTGGCAAGTATTTGATCTCAGGTAAATTACCTGACATTATTACCTTCCAGTCAATCCACTTACTTTTAACGGTCCTGAGGAATTCATCAATCGAGTCGTCATCAATCTCTCTTAACTTCCTTCCATAAAACTGCTCAGGTATTATTCCGAACTCACTTCCAAATATGAGATAATCATCCAGGTCGATTGATTTGCCCGGAAAAGATGCCGGTGTAATTGCTATACTAAAACGAGTGCCCGATGATGAATGCAAAAGCAACTCAACCGGTACTATTTCCACAGCAGCTTTACTCCTGGGTTCAGAGCTGATATCAGATTCAACAGAGAGTTCTTGCTTATTGTCCGGGAGTGTGAGAATATATCTTTCGAAAAATGGTATGCCAATGTCATTAAACAGGGTAATATGATTGATGCCGGGAGTCAGATTTTTTTTGGGAACCACGATTTCAGTATTTCCGGGCAGTAGATCTATTTTCTTATTGATATCAATGATCCCATGTGTCTGGATAAAAAGATAACAATGACTTGTATTCCCGGTGTTTCCGGCATTATCAGATCTGATCTGTATATAAAACGTGTCAGGGCTGCTTACTACATCAGCTTTAATATTTTTTTGGATTTCAACATTGGCATTTTTAATTTCTTTATCACGCGTCAGATATGTTCTATCCGGAATATGATGTACGGGTGTGATGTTTATTGCATTGAAAATCCTTATCTTTTTCGAGAAACAATTTGATGGAAGGAAATTCTTCATCCAGTTAGTATATGCTCTGATAATGTAATCACCACTGCTCAGTGTATCAGGCAGGAATACCATCCCTGGTCCTGATCCGCTGTCAATTCTTACACGTTTCCGGACCACAGGCCGGTTCACCCGGTTAAGCACTTCAAAATATACCACCCTGCTTCTGCCCGATAGTATGGTATTTGGTCTTTCAATCACCAAGGTATTGAACCACATTGTCTCACCTGCAATATATTCATCCCTGTCGGTATGAATATACACTTCCTCCCATGGAACGATTCTGCAGTATTCTGCAAATTTCCTGGCAATATCGTCCTGAATCTTGTCTGCACCCTGTCCATCGGCAATTTGCAGTAAGAGTGGAAGTGTCAGGATTACTATTATGCCAGTTACTCTTTTCACTGATCTTGTATTATTCATCATCATGCCAGAATGGAGGTTCAATATCAGTTCCCCTTACCCTGCAATCAGCACAGTCGTGAAACCTGGTCAGTACCCAGAATGGGGTAAACATTGTATGCCCTTCTATAATGACCCACCACCTGCTGCCAAGTCCGCTCACCCGCTCAAGAGAACGAAAAACTGTTGTATCACCCTCAGTACAATATAAATATCTGTCGGTCAGTCCCTCAAAAGTATCTTTTATAAACAACCTTTTCGAACATACTGAAGAGACACTGAAATATCCAAGAACTGTTTCGGTCGCATCATTAGTACAATGAATGTTGCCGGTTATCGATGCCGGAGTTACATCATACAAATTGCCAACTTCCTCTGCAATATTCTTTACCTTTGACCAGTAATCATACTCCTGTTCATTTATAGAATACTGCGTTACGAGGATGCTGTATTTTACCTGGAATCGGTCGGATTTTGGAGGAATATAACAAAGCGGATAACCGGCTATCCTGTTTTGCTTCAGAAGTGAAGTGTTTTTTACATTTATGATCTCCGAATTCTCTGTTACCCAGCAAATACGGTGTTCAACCATATTATACTCTTCAGGAAGGTGAAATTCCCATGTTTCAGAAAATTCCCATCTGTAATTCCTGCACTCATCCAGAGGATCGTGTGTATCAACATATATCTGGCAAGCGTTAACGATACCGAAATGTGTATTTATATCGACCTTTTTATAATAGACCGAGTCGATTTGCGGCACCTGTACCATCTCAATAAATGATGACTCATAGATACGATTCTGATCACCCGGTTTGTTATTCTCTATCCTTAATTTATAACGGCGTCCGGCGATACCCTGAAACCACCCAGGATTAGTGATATATTCACCAGGTTGATTTTCGGCTAACAAATAGATGTTACCCTGATCATCGCTGATGGTTACAGTGCATCCTTTGTAAGGTCTTTGGATGTTTTTCTTGTTGAGAGGAACTGATGTGGTCAGCTTAATAGTGTTAATACCATACTGGTCGGTGATCATTCCCTTAACTACAAGCATTACTTTTTCTTCTTCAGTTTCAGGAGTAAACGGAGTAATACAATTCCCGGCAAGTACGATCAGCACTAATATAATCAGCAGTCTTACAGGTTTCATCTGTCAAAAAAGTCAAAACTTAGTGTAAGTGATGGAATTGCTCTTCCGAAAACTGATAGTTTATACCCTCTAACCTGGTTCTTACTATTAGTAAAATATATATTGTAGACATTCTGTCGCGAAAGAACATTATAGACCGAAAATATCCAGTGGGGATTGGTAAGTTTGTGTGTCTTCAGAGTCCCTATTATAATGAAGGACAGGTCTAGCCTCGAGTAAGTTGGAATCCTGTATTTATTTCTTTCAGAGTACTGTAGCAGAAGGACATCATTCATATAATAGGATGCGACCGGATATGTGATAGGACGGCCTGACATCCATGTATAGCTGGATGAAAGGCTAAACCTGCGGGATATCAGATAGTTGAAGCTTAGAACCAGATCATTTGTTCTGTCGAAATTAGCCGGGAACCAGTTCCCGTTGTTAATGATCTCGTCCCTGAAGGATCCGGTGCTTTTCAGAAATGTCCTGGAGTACGTATATCCGGCGCTCCAGCGGATCTTACCGACTGATTTCTTCAGTGTAAGTTCAAGTCCGTAAGCTTTGCCTTTAACTGGTAAAACATCCGTTTCAACATTTTCAATCATTACCAGTCTGGTACCCCCCTTATAGTCGAACATGTTCCGTATCACTTTATAATAAACTTCTGTTGAAGTTTCAATTCTGTTTCTGAATAACATTTTATAGAAACCGGCTGTATATTGATCACCTATTAAAGGTTCAAGGTAATAATCACAGAGTTTCCAGGTATCAGAGGGAGAAATTGATAATGTATTTGACAGCAGGTGGATATATTGCCGGGTCCGGTTATAATTTATCTTGACTGAACTATGGTCACCGGCCTTTATATTTAGCGAAGCCCTGAATTCGGGCCCCAGAAAGGTTTTATTAATCTCTCCTCTTCCGAACCTTAGAGTGTCTACTATTGTAACTTCACTTTTTGTAGCTCTCGGATCATAGATCATTACTGATTTCTCACCAAAAGTAAAATAAGATGATAAACGAATTCCTGCATTCAAAGAAATATTTTCATTCAAAGAAATCTTATCCTCGAAATAGACCGATCCTTCAACAGCTTTTTCTTCCGGTATTATCTTTGATAAAATAATAGATGAATCTGAGGCCGGCAAATATGTTCCCGGATTCACTGCATATCTTGTCAGGTCAAGGCCGTAATTTATTTCATGCCTTCCTCCGTACATATTGAAATCAGCCTTAAATCCGGTACTGTTTATCCTGTGCGACATACTAAAAGCTTCAGCGGGATGACTTGTGCTTGAGATATTGTAATTATAATCGCTGTTATTCAGTGTTACTAGTGAAAAGAACCTGCTTTTATAGAAATGACGCCACATCAGAGCAACGATTCGGTTATTAAAGGTGTATAGTGTATCGGAATTAAACCTGAATCCATCATGGCTCATATATGATGAAAAATCTAATTTATTATTCTTATTGATATCGTAACTAACTTTTCCATTCAGATCGTAGAAATTAGCCCTGCTTCTATTTATTGCCTCATTATCAATCAGCTGCAATACCCAGTTGGAGTATGTGGTTCTGCCTGTAAGAATAAATGAGCCTGTATCTTTTTTTATTGGCCCTTCCAATAAAACATGTGTAGCGACAGGGCTGATTCCGGCATTCCCGAATAATTCCTTCCGGTTCCCTTCCCTTGTTGTGATATCGAGCACAGAAGAGATCCTGCCACCATAACGGACTGGCATTCCTCCTTTATAAAGAGTGACATCTTTAATAATGTCGGAATTGACGGATGAAAAGAATCCGAAGAAATGTGATGAATTAAATACAGGGGATCCGTACAACAGTATCAGGTTTTGATCGGCAGACCCTCCCCTTACATTAAATCCCATGGAGCCCTCTCCAATTGTTTGCACACCTGTAACCAGCAACACACTTTTAATGATATCTGGTTCCCCCATGGAAGTAGGCATTATCTTTAATATTGAGATGTCTATTTTTTCAACACCCACCTCATTTCTATGAAGGACCACGTTTCTGTCAGCAGTAATAACTGTCTCCCTTAGCGGGACAAGTGTACTACTCATTTCGATATTCATCTCTCCGCTTCTGAATATGTCTACATTGATCAGTTTCTCCTTCATTCCAACGAAAGAAAATCTTACCTGATGCGAACCCCTTGGTAATGCAAGTGAATAATAACCATACTGATTTGAATGAGTACCTGTCGAAATCTTTTCAATATATACAGTAGCACCGGAGACCGGTTCTTTTGTATCCTTATCTGTAATATACCCGGAAAGTGTTACATAACCGGGTCTGTTAATATCGGCAGGATCACCAATTTCGAAGAAAATATTTCCGGCTTGTTGGCTCGCTATCAGCAATTCATAATAGGTTGGAGTCAGATATGTCTTTGCTTCCTCACTCTTTTTTTGCTGAACTTTAACGGCAAAATCCTTTGTTATAAAAATATACCGGGTATTATCTATTAAATAATAAAGAGAAGTTCTCCTGAAGATAGAGTCAAGAAGGTTTGATAACAAAACCGGACCATTGTATCCTCCAAGCCTCAGATCTTCTACCCATTCATCCTTATAAAAAAACCTTAGACTATCTTTGCTTTCTGCTTTCTCAACAAATTCCTTAAAAGTAAGCCTGCTATAGTCCCAGTTTATTTTTACCTCTTCCTGAGCAGACAATATCCCTACCGGTGACAGTAATAACAGTATTATTATTCTGAATTTCATCTTCTCAATTTCCATCAATGAGATTATCACAAAACACAACAAGCGGTATAAAACTGTCAGGATCCTTTCTTGTCACCTTCAGCCTCCTGCTTTTTATAAATCTCATGATATCCTTATTAGTACCACTAAAAAGATTAATTATGTTCTTCTTCTTATTTATCAAATGCATTTCTCCATCTTTGTTCAGATATATGCGGTTGTATTGATTGAAAAGATCATAGGTATCATCAACTGCCAGCAATTGTATTCCCTTTTTATACTTCACCAACAGTTCCGATTTGCCTTTGTATAAAATATTGAAATACCCTTCTCCTGGTCCATCTGTATTTACTTCAAGCTTCTGAAAATCATATTTCCGTTTATTGTATTCTATTGTAAAGCCATCTACCATTTCTTTATTAAGCTGCAGAATTATCCCCTGAGCTGACCTGATCAGTAATTCATCATTATAAATATCATATTTGAGTTCGAGGCCTGTAAATAATTTGCCACTGACTGACACTGTACCTGGCATGAACATTTCGGTAAAAAGAAATTGATTGCCTCTTACCCGGGAATAGAGGTTCCTCCAGACCCTTCCATTGTAAAGGATTTGATTTTCAATAATATCCCGTTCCTCCCATTTATGAGAATCCGATCTGGTCTTGCCCGGTAATATTACCTGGTAGTTGAAGGATTCAGGGACCTGGGCTATTGTCAGGATACACTGGACCATAAATAATGAGGGAAAAATTAATTTTTTCACAATACCAGAGTACATGTTTTACCTCCTGTCTTCACCTACTAAGTTTTTTTACTTGTTAAGATTTCATTTATCTTGTTATCCGGGTCCCAATAACCACAAGTCTGAGAAGAAGTTAAAAAATACGGAGTGGACAAATATTACCCGATTGGAACTTTATATCTTCATGAAATAAAATTACTTCATTATTATATCAATAACTACTACTGAATAAGGTTCAACTTCAAAATTCATATCTCTCGAAAATGAAACACTGCTTTCCTTTGGTTTTATAACGTCAGGATTCTCTATTGATGCCCTGTCAGATAATTCAGCTTTCAAAGTAAAGATATTAACATCGGCATTATCAGTAACCGTTGAACCCTGGAACCTTACCAGTAGAGTATTTGTGTAATTTTCATAGTTAACTGCCTTTATAATTATTTGCTTCCCGTCTGCATTACAGGCAGCTATTGCATCCATTGTTCCGGTCTTCCAGTTTTCAGGTTTCATCTGCGAAATATCATTGAAGAACTGATTCCTGTTTTTGATATCACTAAAAGTCCCTGATGCTGATGCCAGGTAATTGTCAGCATAATGCTCCCGGAACAGCTTTTCAACCACATAACCTGCTCCCGGGAACCATGAAACGTGGTCATGGTAAATAAAAGCCGTCCATGTAGGGTCATCTGTCGTATTGCGCATAAGAAGTGCCGGACATGTCATACTGAGCTCCTCTCCCATCTTCTCATACATTATAAGGCTGCCAGCAGCATGGAGTCCTGCCCGCCAGTCGTAGGTACGGCACAGACCCCATTCAAGGATGGCAAGCTTAATATCAGGATGTTTTGAGTTCCTGATAAAATCGCGAAGCTTTACCAGGTAATTTTCTATTCTGAAAAGCCCAGTCTGATAGTTATCATTTTCATATTCGTAGTTATGACAACCAAGAATATCAAAATTATCTCCTGCAATATCAATAACCTTCTGGCTCCAGTTCAGGTCATTTGATCTTTTCTGACCACAGGCAACTATTTCTGCTTCCGGAGCAATTTTTCTGAGTGCACTTCCATAAACATTGACGATACATGCATATTGTTCAGCAGTAAAATTATTATTCATAGGTTCATTATCAATCTGGAAGTATTTCACATTATACGGATCAGTATGTCCGTTCGAAGCCCTCAGTTTTCCAAGTTCTGTTGTGATGGGATCGTTCAGATAATGCACCCAGTCCATTGCATATTTAACATCTTCAGGATTTGTGCCCGGGGCTGGAAGAACAATAAGCGGTTCTGTGTCGAGTTGCCTGCAGAACTCCATAAACTCATCCGTTCCAAATCCATAATAATCGGAATAACCGCCCCATATTATATTGGGATGATACTTACGGGATGAATATGATCCGATACCATCCTTCCATCGATAGGTTGAGGCAAATGATCCACCTGGCCATCTGATGAAGGGTGCCTTCAGGTCATCAATTGCTTTGAACAGGTCGGGACGCAACATCCCGCTTTTACGGATATCTTCGCGCATAAGCGATACTAAATCTATAAGAAGACTGGATGTTCCACTGGCTTCAATCTCCAGTGATGAATGAGTATCTGTCTTTGTACAGTTAAACGAGAAAGGTATCTCTTTCCACCCTCTGCCAGAGACTCTCAGTGGTATCTCTTCAATTAATCTGCCAGAATTATCTTTGAATCTTACAGTGAGCTTCGGGGAACCATCAATAATGTTAACCCATATAAATCCATTATAGATATAACCCGCCCTCAAAAAAATACGGTTCTGCCTTATTCCTGCAGACGCTTTCTGAATTTTTAGCTGGATACTCTTTTCTCCACTATTAATATTTGTATTTACAACTGTTACTGAACCATTCTCCCCGTATGGTTTCCAGTAAGTTTCGAAATCTTCCCCCTCGAATCCCATTCCTTGTACCTGTTCAGCATAGAGTCCATCAACAACAGAATGATTAATATGTTCAAGGAACTGCCCGTAGATCCCTTCGCTGATTTTCCCAACAGGCATGTCAGTATCAACAAGTAAAACAGATACTCCTGAGCCAGTTAGGACAGAACCTGATTCCTGGGGCTGTGATGCATTGCAAACAAGGATGAGTAAAATGACACAGAGCGCTTCAGGATTTCTTAAAGGCATACCTGTTTCTTTCATAAGAGGTTTCTTCATAAGTGAAAAATCCCCGCATCTTCCGTGCAGGGATTTACCGAATAACAAATATGATTCTTATTTAAATAATCTTGGAGCAAAATCATTGAGGGCTCTGCGCCATGTAAGCCATTCGTGGGCGGTACCCTGCGATTCGTGGAAAACAATATTCTTAATGCCATGAGCCTTGAGGGCTTCGACCTGCTCTTTGGGACTGCGTTCTTCGGTACCGGTGCTGATAAACAGCAGGTTTATCTGCTTGTTGAAAGCAGCAGCATCTTTGAAGACACCGTTGAATGCAGTTTCAATCTGCTGACTGATGCTAGGTGCCTGAGCAGCACCATCTGCGGGTCTTGCTCCCATGCCGCCCATGAAGAATCCGCTGAACGTACCCATCCAGACAAATTTATCCATGTTGTTGAAAACAGTAGTAGTGGTCTGCATGCCACCTCTTGACAAGCCGGCCATCGCCCGGTTCTGCCTGTCAGTCATGGTACGGAATGTCTTGTCGATGAAAGGTATCAGGTCCTTAATGTAGACCTGGGTAACATCGCTCATAGGTGCTATACGCACATCGGAATTTGCCTTGAAATCGCCGCAGTCCATTACCACTATCATAGGAACAGCTTTACCGGATGCAATTAAACCATCCATTATGTTACCCATGTGACCCTGGTTGGACCAACCATTCTCATCCTCGCCCCAGCCGTGAAGCAAGTAAAGCACCGGATATCTCTTTTGGGGATTCTGCTCATATTCAGCAGGAACATAGACATTGCAATGACGTTCCATACCATTAATTTCCGACCAATAGTATATGGAACGAATTTGTCCATGAGGAATATTTTTATTAAACCTGTAATAATCCCCTTCAGGTCCTTCGGGAATTTCTATTCCTGATGATTCCCAGTTGCTGCCGAAAAAGGCTTCCGTATTCCGGTCCATGACCGCAACGCTGTCAATCAGGATAGCATAGTAATGAAAACCTACTACCAGCGGATCGGTTGTAATCCACCAGACACCTTTTTCATCTTTTTTCATGTCTTTTATCCCACCCAGCTGAAGCTGAACAGATTTTGCACCAGGAGCTACAACGCGGAATATAGCCTGGCGTGTCTGCTGATTAACGGCCGGGTATTGCGAAA
>Ga0154631_1100_pt2 | contig 12246 bp, 10 predicted proteins | sample Rifle2008BG13ft_FD_116060 | JGI IMG/M metagenome (GOLD analysis project Ga0154631, IMG submission 116060) | Bacteroidetes bacterium RBG_13_42_15 | reverse complement strand
AAACTGATTGTTGTTCCGATCCCTCCTGAATACTTCACCTCTTTCCGTAATGAGGTTCTCTCAAATCCAAAGATAATTTCTGCTGAAGGTACTCAGAATCATATTGGATTCGGAGGATATCGCAGACCGATAAAAGATGAAGAAAAACAATTGGAGGTTGATGTTTTGGATATAGGCTCCGCATATGCGCAAACAATGGGTCTCCGTCTTGTTACAGGACGTCTTTTTGATGAATCGAGAGCGGCCGCTGACCGTACAAATGGCTCAATAGTTGTAAATCAGAAGCTTGTTAAGGATTTTGGATGGAAAGAAGCGGTTGGACAAACAATTACACTTTATGACACAACAAAACTGACAGTAATAGGAGTTGTAGAGAATTTTTATATAAATGGATTATGGAAAGAGATTGAGCCTGCAATGCTCAGATTATCACCAAATGATCAATATGTTGTCTTAGCAGTCAGAGCTAATCCTGAAGATTTACCTGATGTTCTGGGATATCTTGATTTGGAATGGAAAAAACGAACCACAAATTATTATTTTACAGGAATGCTTCAGGAAGATACAATGCAGGAAGAAAAAGATATTAACGGGAGCATTATGAAAGGTAATATATTCCTTGCCATAATAGCAACCCTGTTATCACTTATCGGAATGTACAACATGGTTTCACTGGATATAATAAGACGGACAAAAGAGATAGGAATAAGAAAGATACATGGAGCCCCGGTTCCTTTAATTATTTTTCTGGCAGGCAAGAAATTTTTAATCGTACTTATTGTTTCATCACTGATTGGATGTGCAGGAGGTTATTATATGTCATTAATGCTGCTTGATAGCATATGGGATTATTTTACTGAGATAGAGATTGGGACGCTGGTATTTGCCGCATCAATAATGTTCGTGGCAACAATACTTACAATTATCTTTAAAATTGCCAGGGCTGCAATGAAAAATCCAGTTGTTTCGCTTCGATATGAGTAATAATTAATTCTGGAATAATTCAGTGGGGGTTATTAATTGCAAAAGCTGGGCGTATCGACCACATTTGGCCAGTCAAATTAAAATTAACATATATAACTAATCAACAATAACTTGACTCTAGCTTTTGGTGGTCAATATGATCCGGCCAACTATGGTCAAGGCCACTGGCTTTTCCACTATATTGTCGTATTGCAGTGATTATATCTTTAATGGCATTGGCCACCTTGTTAATTTGATCCCTGAAATTTGTATGATTCAGATTGTCCTGCGGTTTCTCTTCCTTTGACCTTACCGGTCTATAAACTCCGGCTGATTTATATATAAACTCAACACCTCTTAATACACCTCCCAATACCGATTCACATAATTCAATGTCAGCATTATCCAAATCATATATACTCACCGGTAATACCCTGCTTGCCACATTACCATTAGGCAGCTTTATCTTCAGCCCATAGTGATCTTGAGAAGTCTGCTCAACAAATGCCTTAAACTCATGTTCCCAGGCGAATGATTTGGGATCGCAGTATGTACGAGATATGATAGGGATAAAAACAAGGCACTTCAGTTTCTCTTTCAGGGATTCATCAACATCATGTGTCTCTAACAGTCCATCATGCGGATTGATGTCGAAATAAACACTTATTTCTTCTTTAAAGGTCGATTCAAGTTCATCTTTAAGTGCATCAACAAACTCACTTACCCACCTGTCCCCTTTGTTGTCTTTCTGGCGGTAGCTGATGAAGATGTCGTATTCGTATCCGGGAATGAGGCTGGGCATTATGGTGATTCATTAATAATTAGTCTGGTAATCAGTTTCCAGTATCTTCTTAAAACGTGGTAAATCAAGTAGCTTATCATAAGCAGGATCAGCTTTCAGGAGAGGAACAGACAAATCACCCGGAATAGTAAGCAGGTATTCTATTTTATCCAATGCCCGTTCATATTCTCCTGCAAGAATATATACTTCAGCAAGATCCTTTTCTTTTTCAAATCCTTTCCAAACATCAGTACTCAATGGCATTAATTTTACTGCCTTTTGTGAATTTTCTAAAGCTATCTTATACTCTCCCTTAAAAGCATAAGCATATCCCAGGGCTGCATAAAAGCGTTCATCTTCAGGAAATTGTTTGATCTTCTCATTTAATTCGATAATAGCAGAATCAGCATGCTGTTGACATTTTGCCTTATTTCCCTTGAGGAAGTAAGCCTGTGCTATATTTAAAGATTTCGGGAAGCTCCTGAATTGAGTTTCAGTTTTCTCTGCAACTGATATTAGTCTATCAAAATTACGGCTATAATAGTAATAACAATTTCCATTTTTAGTATAACCAAATTCCGCATCCCTTAATTCCGATATTTTCAGTGCTTCTTCAACATTCCCTTTCCATAAAAGTACCGTAAGGAATTTACCATACCTGATTTCTATATCCGCATCAAGTTTTATCCCTAGAACCTGTGGTTTATCAAAAAGATCTATTGCTTCAGGATATCTCCTTAATGCACGGCATGTATAACCATACTCTACAAACCGGTTTCCATTAAATGGATCTAATACAAAAGCCTTTTGCATAGCTTTCATGTGTTCATCCCAGGATCCCTTTCTCCTGAGTGCCCAGCATATTTGGTTTAGACCGTTTATATTATTCGGTGTTTGAGTTAACACTTCATTATATAATTCCAGGGCCTTATCATTATCATGCTCAAGAAAGTAAAATAAATCAGCTTGTCTAATTTTCACTTCAGGCAGGTCCGGATTTATTCTCATAGCCTTTTCAAGGTCTTCTTTTGCCAGTTGATTAAAATCTTCCCAATATTCTATATTGTCATACTCATCTTTTGTAAAATATATCCAGCTGTAAAGGTTGGCCCTGACTAAATATGGCAGTATAAATTCCGGATCCTCATCAATGGCTTTGCCTAACATAATAATAGCTGAATCCTGCTTTATTTCTCTTGAATATTGTAATCCTCTCAGATAATAATCATAAGCCAGGGAATTATTTGTCGGAATCTGACTGATCAGATCTTCTTCCTGAGAAGTAAGAATAGCTTTAAGTTCCCTGGCAATATTCATTGATATTTCAGTTTGCACAGAAAAGATATCACTAAGATCCCTGTCATAGGTTTCTGACCAGATATGTTTTTCACTTTTACCGTCAATCAATTGCACAGTAATACGGACTTTATCACCTGCTTTCTGAACACTACCCTCAACAATGTTTGAGACGTCCAGTTCGTGTGCAATAGTCTTCACTGGCAGTTTTGAATCTTTGTAAACCATTGATGATGTCCGGGAGATTACTTCAAGATCCTTGATTTTCGTGAGATGGTTAAGGATCTCTTCCATCATACCATTTGCAAAATATTCCTGATCATGATTTGCACTGAAATCACTAAAAGGTAACACTGCTATGGATTTTTCAATCTCTTCTTCAGATTTAACTAGTTTGGGAATAAAAAGAATGCCAAAAATAATTAATACCAGTGCGATTATTGACACTGCAACGATTCGGGTTTTGTTACCTTTCCTTATTTTCCATGGTGCTTCAATAGATTTTTCTGATAATTCGTCAGGTTCTTGTTTATGTTGCTTCATCGCAGTAATAATCTCTTTTATTGCATGAGCTACTTTGACTACTTGAATTCTGTATTTGGTGTTATTTAAATTCTTCTTTTCATCATCATCAGGTGCGAGTGATTTGTCTATACCTGATTCTTTATAAATAAATTCTATTCCACGGAGTACACTTCCCAAAACGGATTCACACAACTTAATATCTTCATTATCCAGATCATGTATCTGAACAGGTAATACCCTGCTTGCTACATTACCATTAGGAAGTTTAACTTTCAATCCGAACTGATCCTGGGAGGTCTGCTCAACAAATGCCTTGAACTCATGCTCCCATGCAAAGGATTTCGGATCGCAGTATGTCCGTGAAATAATAGGAATAAAAACAAGGCACTTCAACTTCTCTCTAAGAGATTCATCAACATCATGTGTCTCCAGAAGTCCATCATGTGGATTTATGTCAAAATAAACACTGATCTCTTCCTTAAAGGTTGCCTCCAGTTCCTTCTCCAGATTGTCAATAAACTCCGTTATCCAGCCATCGTATTTGTTGTCTTTCTGACGGTAACTGATGAAGATGTCGTAATTGTATCCTGGGATAATACTTGCCATCAGGGAAGGTTTTTCAACAATGATATTCTGATTCCTATTTAATTCACAATCAAATTTAAACTTAAAATTAATTTAAAGCAATTTTCAATCCCCAAATTACCTTTAGAGGGGTGGTATTTGATCCGAAACTAGCATTGATGAATGGCTAAACGACGAATATCGTGCATGTATTGTGCTGACTACAAGTGCGTTATAAAAACCGACAACAATTCCGTCAACAAGAAATTCAAAACCCCCTGCAAATCATTGATCTACAGGGGTCTGCGATTTAAGGTTGTGGTGCCACCAGGAATTGTCCTGTAAGCTATCAAAACAGTGATATTCATCTTCTAACAAATTGATATACAACTTTCAACTGCAAAAATCGGACATCTTGATCACATTTGGCTGGTCATTAGAAAAGCCAGTACCCATGACCACCTTTCGCCGGAATATATTGACCATCCATTGCCGGAGCTAAATCACTGATGTATAAATAAATATAATAAAGTTATTATAACCGGCCAAATGTGGTCAGAGTGTCCGGCTTTTGCTGTATACCTCGGAATGCTATTCTGAGACTTACCATTGCCTCATCAGTAAAATGACTGGCGGGAGTTGAACATATATGTATTACAAACATAATACAAAATATATATGCTATTGATTACCGAACTTCTCCTGGGATTAACAGTATTTTTAATTAATTTCCTTTTCATTATTAAAGGATTTTTGATGAGGTGTGTGAAAGATTGAGTGAAAATATCATCTCTTGTCTTATTTCTTTAGAGGCTTATCAATTCCACGTTCGGCGGCTGCGTCATATTTTGCCTGAGCTGCTTTAAGGGCATTATTCGAAACCTTTAGTGCATCCATTGCATTCTTTCTGGATGTTTTGCCTTTCTGGATATTACCAATAGCTGTTGTCTGCTTTCTGGTAACATCTCTAAGCCTGGTTTCAAGAGCTCTGTTATCAGCCTTGTACCTGGTCTCAAGAGCCCTCAGATCTGTTCTGGCCTTATTTGCTGCCGCTTTATCCCTGGAATTGGCAAGTTTGCTGAGCGGCTTACGCTGTGCAGCATAATCCTTTTCGAGCTTCCTGCTGTCTGAATCGATGGCTTTAAGCTCTGCTTTTATTTCATTGATCATCATCTTCCCGGCATCAATGAGAGAATCAGCAGCTGCCACCCTTTTTTCATTCATTGCCACCCTGGCCTTGGCGTTCGCTACCGGGACTTCAAGATTTTTCAGCTCAGCAGCTTTCTTGTCTGTCTGAGCCACTGCAATAATTGAAATCACCTGGAATAATCCAGCTATAAACAGAGCGCGGGAATACATTCTATCCTCATCTAAGATTTATCTCCAAGATACAAAATTTCTTATTTGGCAAATACTTAGATTACAAATCTTTTCGTCTGCAATTTCAGGGAGGTTTAGGTACATTTAAAGGAATAACCTGCGATGAAAGTTGCAAGCAGCAACTTTACTTAAACCTCTCCGGCGGAATTAACCGGGTTCCTCTTACCTGTTATTTGAAATCAGGGTATTAGCCATACGTGAAAAAGCCGGACGTCTTGACCACATTTGGCCAGTCAGTATACTTTCATCATATACGTCTAAATAACACACACTTAACTCCGGCTTTGGATGGTCAATTTATTCCGGCCAACTATGATCAAGGACGCTGGCTTTTCCACTTTGGATCACTGAATATGAAAGCATAGGTATTTTAAAAAACAAAGTCCAATAATCTTTTTACCACTCCTGCCAGTAAAATAGCAAACAGGATCTCCAGAATGCAAATAGTCAGTGCTTTTCCCCACCCGTATTCTTTCCACAGCACGGATATTGTTGCAACGCATGGAACATAAAACATGCTGACAACTGCCAGTGTGATCATCTGCTGAGGTGTAAGTGCATTGGCAAAATCAGCTGTTCCGAGGTATGCTGCCAGCATGACGAGAATCAGTTCTTTACGCAGTATCCCGAAAATAAGCAGGATACCGGTAATTGAAGGAAGGCCCAGCCATGTTACAGTAACCGGGTTCAGGAATGATGAGATAGCCGGCATCCACCCTGCCAGATTTATTGCCTGGATTATTATCCCGGAAATAATTACCAGCGGAGCTGCTATATAAACGAATTCCTTCGATGAGTCCCATGTCTGATAAGCTATTGTTCTTAAATTAGGCGTTTTATAATCAGGCATAGGCATTATGAGTTCCATGGGTTCGCCGAGTAAAAGTTTTGAAGATATTTTACCCGCAATAAAAACAACTATCATCGCAAAAACATATAATCCCAGTGCCCATAACAAACCAACATATTTACCCACAAGTCCGAAAATAATCACAGATACGGCTGAACAAGGGATTAGTGTTACCAGCACTGCAGTAATAAATCTTTCACGTTTTGTTTCCATTATACGGCATGAGAGACAACCGGGAACATTACATCCGAATCCGATTATAAAAGATATGCAGGCCTTACCGTGAATACCCATTTTATGCATTAAATTGTCCGTTAAGAAGGAAATACGGGCCACATAACCCCAGTCCTCCAGAAGATACAGAATGATATAGAAAGGTAAAATATATGGCAGGGCAATCTGTATCAGGGCAAGTACGCCTTCAATTGCCGACCATCCCAGAGAAGCAAGAAATGTTATACCTATATTATCATTCCACCAGCCGTGCCAGTTCCGGAACAGGGTGTCAAGCAATGAAGAGAGCCGGTTGCCAAAGCTGAACACAGTCATGAACATACCTCCAAGGATCAATATCATAACCAGGTAACCAGTGAATTTATGAGTGGTTATAATATCCAGTCTTTCATTCAAAGACAGCTTCCTGTGGGGAGCCATTTTCACTATATCCCTGGTTATCTGTGCAGCAAGATGGCTTCTTTCATCTGCAATAACAATGGAAGAATCATGCCCGTGAATATCTTCAAGGTTCTCGTTGAGCTGCCTGGCTTTTTCAATGATCTCGGGCTTCTTTTCGCGGACCAGTTTTACAATATCTCTATCCTTCTCCAGAAGCTTGATTGCTATCCATCTTGGCGGATATGGAAGATTGACATCATGAAGTAAATCCGATAACTCCGAAATGCATTTTTCAATCTCTTTGCCGTATGAAAGATGTGTAAAACCTTTCTCCCCTTGCTTCAGTTCAATCACCTTATCGATGACTTCCGTTAATCCTGTACCACGTGAAGCTATTGCAGGAAGAACCGGTACATTAATTATGTCCTGAAGCTTCTGGCAATTGATTTCAATTCCTTTCTTTTTTGCCAGGTCAATCATATTCAGAGCGATTATCACCGGACATTCAAGCTCCAGGAGCTGAAGGGTAAATATCATGTTTCGCTCAAGATTGCATGAATCAATAATGTCAATGACAAAGTCCGGTTTCTGAGTCACAATATATTCGCGGGAGATCACTTCCTCAACAGAGTATGTGGTTAAGGAGTAAATGCCGGGCAGATCCAGGACATCAATTGTGTACCCTTTATAATAAAGTGTGCCTTCAAGTTTTTCAATTGTCTTTCCTGCCCAGTTACCAATATGCTGGTGAAGCCCGGTTAAATAGTTGAATATGGAAGATTTTCCTGAATTTCCCTGACCTGCCAGGACAATATTGATCTTTTTTTCATCAGTCATTTAAGCTCCATTATTATTTTGGATGCCAGTCCCCTGCCGAGAGCCAGCCTTGATCCGCATACTTCAATCTGCACCGGACCCGAAAACAGAGTTTTCCCTATCACTTTTATCTGCGTGCCTTCTTTCAATCCCAGGTCGGCCAGCCGCTTTGTTAAAGCCCTGCCCCCAAAAATTGACACAATTGTTCCTGACTGACCGTCATCGATATCTGCCAGCGATGTTTTGTCTGTTTCTGTGTCCCTGTGATGGTGTCGATGTCGATATATGAACATATATTCAATTGTAATATTAAAAAAATTACTTTTCCTCCACGTGTCTTAATCCTTCGGCAAAAAGATTGTTAATATGCCTGTCATCCAGAGAATAATAAGCCACTTTACCCACCTTATTGTATTTTACCAGCTTCATATTCCGCAATGTCCTGAGCTGGTGAGAAATAGCAGAATTTGTTGAACCGATGATCGCCGCGATATCACGGACGCACAGCTCTTTTTCCTGGCAGAGGGCATAGATGATCTTTGTCCTGGTAGGATCGCTCATAGCTTTAAAAGTCTCAGCCAGATAATGAAAGAATTTCTCACTTTTCATCTTCTTTTTCACTGTCCTGACCTTATCCTCCTCAACATACAGAATCTTTTTCCTGACCGGCTTTTTCTTCATCTGCTTATATATGAACAATTGTTCAACTGTTTACAAAAGTACAAATTATTACTGAAATAAAAAATCTTCAGGAAAAATATTAAAGTCAATCTGGCCTGTAACATGTTAATCAGGCAATATCCTTCTGCCAACTGCCAACTATTTCATTGTTGCCTTCCTTACCGACTGGGTTACAGGGCCTCCCTTGCCGTTTATTATACTTCTGACAATGCTGTCCGGATTGCCGTTAAGCCAGAATATGATCTTGTGATGAATACTATTCTCCAGGAGGAGAGGTGTTTCGATCGCATTATCAACAATGGCCGAAACCCTGGGAAAGTAATTATAAATGCCAACACCCCAGGCTTCATGTTTTTTTACATGATCAGCCCTCCAGAGCCAGATATGGTCGACCACAACATTTTTACTGTTGATCACCACAGCGTGGTTGAATTATCCTTTTCAGGTCGTGCTATATAAAACTTGTTAAGCTTCAGAACAGTCTCATCATCATTCACATCTGACCATCCGGGACCAGAGGAATTCACCTTGAGATACGGCAGTTGTACCACAAAGCTCTTTCCGGCAATGGATAGAAAAGGCTTCTCACGGATCAGCGGCACGTTTTCAATTGTAGTGTATGGATTGTCCGGGAAATTCTGCTCCGGAGCATTGACTACTCCCATGAACATCATGTTCCAGTTGCCACCTGTCCATTTGTTCCACTCGGTGTTTCTTGTAAACCATTGCTGCTGAGGCCCGGATGATACAATCCCGTCTATCTTTGAATCAGCCAGGAATCCTCCGCTTGCATAACCTTTATCGAAGAGGTTCAAGTTGCCTTTTATATAAACTCTTCTCATCGGGGCAGCCTGCGAAACACCCCAGGTGACGGTAGAATCTGCAATGGGTATGATTGTCAGGTTTTCAACACCACGCCAGAAGTTAACCAGAACACTGTTCCCCCGCGTATTTGACCTTACTGCGCCCCTGATCACTACATCCCCGGGTGAATTCCCGAGTCCCAGTATCTGCATATAATAGCCAACCTTCACATCAAGGTTATAAGTTCCCGGCGTGAAGAGCAAAGCATAGCGGTTTGTTGTAAACTCGCTTCTTCTTGCTGACTGCCGCGCAAAAATGGTATCAAGAACGATCTGTATCTCATTCATATCCATGGAAGGATCAAACACAAAGACATTTTCACCAAGTAAGGGATTAGTGAATTTATCAGGAAATGATTGCCGGGCAGGGTCAGAACCCTGTGAAAAACCTGAAAGTAATCCGGAAAAAAGAAATATGAAAATTATTAAAACAGTTTTCATACATGTATAATTATTTGATGAAAAAGAATATCCTTCTGAACTTTTTGTATTTCTCCGCAGAGGAGAAACAGGAATTTTCCTATTGAGGCCCCCTGTTGTCAAGGAGGTAGGAATAGAACAGAAGGTGCGCTATTTTTTGCATTTCAGCAGAACAGTCACCCAAATCCACTTTACGCTTAAGAGCCATTTCCTTCCAGTATTCCGGGAGATAATCGATCCTGCTCACCATGCCGTCTTCGGGTCCGGGTGTACAATACTTGGTATCACATCCGGTTGTATTTATTCTTATGAAACACATCGGGCATGGTTCTGCTGAGCTGAAGACCGTAAGGCCAGGTTTATAAACATACATATCCATGTATTTTTTAGACCTGGGGCTCTTTTCGAATTTGGTCAGCAGGGTCATTTCAGCATGAAGGTCAGAACGATTCCTCTGTATCTGGGAATTATATGCGGCTGATATGATTTTTCCATTATGGTCAACAAGGACAGCTCCTATCCCGTATCCGCCCTGCATAACACTTTTGAGAGCCTGGAGGTTTGCCTCTCTGGCATATATATCATCCGGATATTCCGGCAAAAGAGTAAATGCATCCAGATATGTTTTTAGCTTATCAAGAATCACTTTTATGGGATCATCAGCTTTGATCCCGCATGGAAGGTCAACAAGCTTCGCGATCAATTCTTCGCGTGTGTGTGTAATAAAATAGCCTGGATTTACCTTTGTGGCAGATGCCTTATCCTGTTGTGCAAAAGTTGTGAAAACCAGTATAATGAGGCAGGCAAAAGTAAGAGCTTTTTTCATTACCGTATAATTTTGACAATCCAGAAGACCTGAGAACTATTCATATAAAGTTAATAATAATATTAAAAATAAACAACCCGGCAAAAAAAATCATTCAGACAGGTTTTGTAATTTCAATCCCGGCTTCAGTCTGTTATTTCCGTCTGACGGTGTTTTTAACCGGTCTGATATGAATTCCTGTGTTAGAGTTACTTCTGATAAACCCGTACATAATCTACGAACATTGTATCAGGGAATTGCGTAGTTTCATCAGGATTTTTCGGCCAGTTTCCGCCGATAGCCAGATTCAGAATGACGTAAAATGGCTTATGGAATTCAGATGTACTGTTTATTGAATCCCTGATAACTACCTGATGGTATTGTTTATCGTCCAGAAACCATTTAATGGAGTCTGCATCCCATTCAACAGTATAATTGTGGTAATCTGACACATTACATGGCGTTTTGCCTCCGTCCATAACATGTTTTTCATTATGCCAGTGAAGAGTACCATAAAGCATGTCTTCATTATTTATATGCTCCATAATATCAATCTCTCCGCATTTCGGCCAGCCGATCCGGCGAATATTCTCTCCCAGCATCCAGAAAGCCGGCCATATTCCCTGTCCTTCAGGCAGCTTTATACGGGCATCAATTTTGCCGTATGTCCAGCTGTGTTTACCTTCAGTAATAATACGGGCTGAGGTGTATTCTGCCCAATCCCATGGTTCTTTCCTTCCTATAATCATCAGGTTGCCATCTCCAACTACCGAGTTTTCAATCCTGCCCGGGGTGTAGTACTGAAGCTCATTATTGGCAATATAGCCAACTTCATAACTCCAGTCAGCCGTATCGGGAAGGCCTGTATAGTTAAACTCATCTGACCATACAAGCTGCCAGGATTGCTCTTTTTCCCTGGCACATCCTGTAATTAATATTATCACCAAACAGATAACTTTTATTTTCATTTCCTGATATTTTAATGAGAATTATTTTACGTAATCATTAAGATTTTCCCACCTGACCTTCCATTTTCCGTTATCCGGGAACTGATCTTCAACACACATTCTGGCTACTGCTGTCAGAAGTCCTCCATTGCCGGGAAGATATATTGACAGCCTTGCATCCTGGTAATTATGGCCGTTAAGCAAATACCTGTTCTTAGGTGCATCCATCATAAGGATATCAATTGCCTGCTCATATCTTCCTAACGAGGCAGCCGACAATGCAAGCATCGGGAAATCCCATCCCCATGTAGTTTCCCAGTTCCATTTCTTCACGATAGTATCAATTGAATTGCCAAGTATCTTATTATCAACAAGTCCTGTTTCAGGGAGGACCCCCAGTATTCCCGAAACAATCGGATGGTCGCTCATGTACCGGGGATTAACGTATGAGTCCTTTGTATCTTCCGAGCAAAGGTACAAACCATCCTGAACTGGAAGAGGAGAAAGTTTACGGATAACATCATCCCATAAAGGTTCCGGCTCCAATCCCAGCCTTTCTCTCCATTTCTGTGCAGTCTTCAGTCCCCAGTACCAGTAAACAAGCTCAAAAGCAGGATTTACAGTTTTTTCCCTGCTGAGGCTCTCCTGTGCGGGAATTAAAACGGGTCCAAGTATATAATGTCCTGCATCTGCATCGTACCATGCATAAGATGCCATGAATTCAGCAGTTAAAAAGACAA
>Ga0154631_1177_pt1 | contig 12570 bp, 9 predicted proteins | sample Rifle2008BG13ft_FD_116060 | JGI IMG/M metagenome (GOLD analysis project Ga0154631, IMG submission 116060) | Bacteroidetes bacterium RBG_13_42_15 | reverse complement strand
TATGCTCTTCTTTGTTGGAGCATGTAACACAATAGGATCCTTTTCTTCAGGGGGTACCCACATTGTGCAACGAGAACCATGTTGCTGGAAGTGGCATTCATCCAGGCTCCAAATTTCATTCATTGTGTTTTTTGCCAACTTTCGAAGTTTTTTTAAAAGCCTTTTGCACTGATGGATCAGCTTGGGCAATGACAGGTCGTGGTTTTCTCCTGCGAAAGCCAAACTTATGAAAAATACGTTGACACTGACGAACTCCAACCTCGATCCTATAATGGCTTTGCAGGTGGTGGGCTAACAATTTACCATCCCACAAGTTTTGAGTATATCCGAATATTTTTGGCTGCTTTCTCAAATCCCTACCCAATTTTTCCCATTGGCGTTTATCAAGAGATGCTGGTCTCCCAGGTCTTTCTTTGTCAAACAAACCAGAAAACCCACTTTTATTAAAGTCATGGACCCATCTTTGCACGGTAGTGGAATCATGGCCGAGAAATGCTCCTGTCTGGTAACAGCTCATGCCCTTGCTTACAAGTAACACTCCATGCAAACGGTGATCATACCTGGAATCCTCGTTACGAAGTATTTCTTGCTGTATCGCTTCTTGCATGAATTCGTTGTCCTCGATTTGAATCCTTTTCATTATTTGCCCGTTTAAATCAGTTTAGGGCAAAGGTAATAAATTATTTATATACTTCAATATTTATGACGCTATGTATAAAAGCACTTGATATACACAAATTATATCCTGGCACAAGTATTCTTGAGAAGTTTTTTGCAGAACTTTATGATGACAAAATGAATTTGAAGGTGAAATTTTCGAATGATGCAAGTTCAAGGAAAAAACAGCTTTTAAAATTACTTAGTTTGCTCATGCTTCTCAAAAGAGAATCAGAAAAAACAATTTGCCATGTTTTAGCATTATGTGAGATTGTTTATAATGAATATTGGTCAAAATCACTCAAAAAAGAGATGATCAGTGTTATTGAGACAGAAATAGACAAGGCAAATAAAAAGCAATCAGTATTCGAGATTGTATGGCTCATTTTCTTTTCTCGATATCTCAAACTTGGAATAAGGAATTTCAATAAGATAATCGATAAGCAAATCTCTGGTAACCAATTTGTGAAGTCAATTATTTCAAGTTCACAAAAGATATTTCAAGATTCCGGAATCAATTTATTCCGAAAACCAAAGGAGTGTATTTATACTTCTTTAGCACAAGAATTATCAGCATTTAACAGGAGTCGTGAAGAATAGGTGTAATATTTTGTACTACTTTTTGTACTACTAATGAAAATGGCCTCGTAAATATCTGATTTACAAGGCCATTTGATTTACTCAGTCGGGGTGAGAAGATAACATTAAATATAATTATTTGATTATCAAGTTATTTCATTAATGCTGAAACCAGAAGTGAAATAATCTGACGTGGAGATTCTTATTATTCCCGTTTGTTATACTTCAACCTATGAATTTTCTATCACTCCTAATTCTATCAGGACATTTACAATGTCAATGATTTCAGGAATATTGGCATTATCTGCCTGGGCTTTTCTCATTATTTGCTTTATGCTCAGATAATCTGCGTTCGGGAAATGGAGATAAAAGAGAAATTTACCCTTAGGTATTGATAGGTTTATTTTCCTTTCTGTACGATTACGTCCTTCGCTCATCCAGATCGTCACACTGCTTATGTAATCATTACTTCCTGAAGTTGTGAATTTAATCCCTGCATTTCTTTTTTCCCTGATTTTCAGTCTTAGTCTTGTATCATTAATATCTTCATCATGGGTAAATGAGGCGAGATCAATTATCATAGTAATCTGATTTGTTTCAGCCAGTACTTGAAATAAGGCCTAAGCCATTCGGAATATATTCCGGCCTGCTTTTCAGATACTTGTCAGTTTCTGACATTTGAACCCCGGACAGGAATTAGCGTCATATATAATCCGTTTTCTCTCGCCAGATCTATCAGATAATCAACATGGTCCCAGAAATCATACTGGATAGGGTCATCGAATGAGTTTCCATTTGTCGTAAGCGGTCGGGAAACATCATGGCAAATCAATGCTGAATCACCGTAAATATTTACCTCCTTCATTATATTATATCATGTATTATTATTACCTGTATGATATTAAAACCTATTTGTTTTCAGTCCTGAAAGTATTTACCTGTCTCTTCGCGATTAAGTTTTTTAAAGAGCATTCAGCCGGTATCGTCCAACCAAAAGAACGGTTCTCCAGATTCTGTGGCCAGAAATCTTCTGTTTTCTGAAATCATCAATTTTGGTGTTAACTCCGTTATTGTACCTGTCTGGAAGGATAAAAAAGTTAACAAAAAAGTAATTGGAATCAGTAGTCTGATTTCCCATGCAATCAGGGATTCAATTATTATCGCCTTCGGATTACACATTAATCCGAGGGGCAGCAACTTTAACTCGAAAAAAAGAGGTGATTTTTACCCGGTCTAATTTCCACCTTTAAGCTGGATAATTATTACGCCGTTTGCCCCCTGCAGTCCATAGACGGAGGCTGCAGGACCTTTAAGTACTTCAATTGATTTAACAGTCGACGGATTAATTCCGCTTATAGAATTAACAGTTATTCCATTGACAACAAATAATGGAGCTGAAGATCCCGTAGTCCCAACTCCTCTGACAGTTACATTAGTGCCCGACACCAAAACACCGGGAACAGTATTCAGGACATCATAAATTGAGGAAAATGAAGAATATTCACTACCGCTTACATCAGATTTGGTAACAGGTTTTGATAAATTTCCTTTTCTGGCAGACCCGTAACCTTCATTAACCACATCTTCGCTGACACCACCGGTGCCGACACCTGGCTCGAGAGTAATAATTTTGTCGAGATTGAAATTTACAACCGTTCTTCCATTGATAGGTTCTTCTTTTACTCCTGTAATTGTTGTGAAAACACCTATCTGCGAAACCGATGGTTTAACTTTAATTTTATAATATCCTTTATAATTGGTTTTTATCGTAGTGGTATTTCCATCAATCATTATAAGAGCCCCGGAAACCGGGCTACTGTAAACATCGGTTACTCTCCCGGTTATGGTGATTTTTTTATCGTTTTTCTGAGCAGAGATATCAAAAAACAGAACAAAAGATATAAGTACCAGCAGGAATAATTTGATTTTCATTTTAATGAACTTATTAGATTATAAAGTTAAGTTATTTTTTTCACTCCGAAAGACCAGAAAACTTATAAAAATCTCCATCAAACAATATAAAATTGCTATAAGATATAACAATGCGAATATGATGAAGTATCCTCCCGGGTGTGGATCTTTATTGTTCCATGCCCTCTGCCAATTCCAGATCATTTATTTCTACTTTTAAAACAGAATTAATACCTTCACTACAAAATTTCATTCTAATGAACAATTATCTCATTCCATTATTTGTCCTGCTTTCAAGCTATGCAGGTGCTCAAATTACGGCGGCCAAGTATCAGGAGCCGGTAACATTTACTACAGAACAGGACCATCAAAACATGATGGACCAGCTCGGAATAAAAAGCTTAAGACCCGGACCCAGCGGAAATGAATCTGCTCCTGATCATGCAAATTACGATGTTTCAAAAGCAAATCCATATCCGGAGCTCCCTGATGTATTTACCCTTAAGAACGGCAAGAAGGTCACTACTCCTGAACAGTGGTGGAATCAGCGGCGTCCGGAAATCGTGGAAGATATGGAACGTGAAGTATACGGACGCGTGCCAGAAAATATTCCGCCCGTTACATGGAAGGTCGAAATACAGGAAAGAGAGTTTGTGGGCAGATACTCTGTCCTTGCCAAGCAGCTTGTTGGACATGTTGATAATTCAGAATACCCCCTGATCGATGTCAACATAAAAATGACTCTTGTTACACCAGCTAATGCAGAGAGTCCTGTGCCAGTATTAATGATGTTCGGGTATTCAGCACTCCCTGCTCCGGTTCAACCTAATCCGGATGACCTGGACAAACTTAATGCCGCATTTCGCGAACTGCTTTCACATGATCCGGAAATTAAAGCAATTCTGGACAGGTATCCCGCATACAGTCCCCTGGTGCATGCAACAACCCAGTTCCCGTTTGGCGGTGGTGCTCAGGGCGGTGAAGTTCCCTCAAATCAACAGCTTCTGGCAGCCGGTTGGGGATATGCGATGATTGATCCTTCCAGTATTCAGGCAGATAACGGTGCCGGTCTTACCCGCGGAATTATAGGATTGGTCAATAAAGGTCAGTCTCGGAAACCCGATGACTGGGGTTCTCTTCGTGCGTGGGCGTGGGGTGCAGCGCGTGGGCTGGATTATCTTGAAACCGATCCCTCAGTCGATTCAAAACATGTTGGCATTGAGGGAGTTTCCCGCTACGGAAAAGCAGCACTGGTGACAATGGCCTTTGAGCAACGTTTCGCTATGGTGCTGGTCGGATCTTCGGGTAAGGGTGGCGCAACGCTGCATCGCCGTGTTTTTGGTGAGGCAGTCGAAAATCTTACCGGTTCGGGGGAGTACCACTGGATGGCAGGCAATTATTTGAAATACGGTTCTGCAGAAGCATCATTCGGAAGCATGAATGCCAGTCACCTTCCTATCGACTCTCATGAACTGATCGCGATGTGTGCTCCAAGGCTGGTCTTTATCAGCTATGGAATTCCTGAAAAGGGTGATGCAAAATGGCTCGACCACCAGGGAAGTTATATGGCTGCAATAGCAGCCGGACCAGTCTTCAAACTTCTTGGTGCAAAGGATCTTGGTGTGTCAAATGATTATATGAAAGAGGTGATGCCGGCTGTTAATGCAGATATGCTCGATGGTGAATTAGCCTGGCGTCAACACGACGGAGGTCACACGGACATGCCAAACTTCAGCCACTTTGTTGCATGGGCAAAAAGCAAATTTTAGGAATAATAATTGTTAATTTCTAAGACTAATTCAAGGGTTTATGAAATTAAACCTGATTTATATATTTTTCACATTTATCTTGATAAATAATGGGATACTTTATGGGAATAATACCATATCTGTTACTTACATAGCAAACTGTGGATTTTTGGTAGAAATAGATGACCAGAAGATTATCATTGACGGATTATTTAAACTTGGACACAAACGTTATCCTACACCAGATACAAGTACACAAAGACTTCTGGTATCAAATCAATATCCGTTTGATAACATAAACCTGATATTAGTATCTCATACACATGAAGACCATTTTGATAATGAAATGGTTTTGACTTGCATGTTGAATAATCCATCTGCTAAATTAATATGTCCGCAACAAGTAATTGATAGCCTTAGTGAGAATGAGACTATCTATAATAAAATAAAGACTCGCATAATTGGATGCACTCCTGATACTTTTACTTCACAATTAATTCATATTGGTAGTATTGAGATACATGCTTGTAGACTTGCACATCCCGGGGAGAGATACAAAGACACGCAAAATATTGCTTTCCTGATTTCAGTAAACGGCAAATCGGTTTTTCATTCAGGTGATGCTGATCCTTTTCAGATTGATAAGTATACTGGTATAAAAATAAGTGAATTGAACCCTGACATAGGCCTGATCAATGAAGATTTTGGAAAAATTGAAAATGCAGGTTGCACAAGAGAGTTTATCAATGCAAAATATAATGTTGCTATGCATTTCCCTGATTATGTAGCAATTGGTTGGTTAGACTCATTCAAAGACAAACCGGATTTATTTCTAAATCCATTTATTTTTACTAAAAAAATGCAGAAAAAAGTATTCAATAGCTCCCAAGGGAAAGCAACTACTGCGCAGACATTATATGTTGACAGTAATACCGGAGATGATAAGAATCCCGGGACTAAAGAAGCTCCTGTCTTTTCAATAAATAAGGCTGCTGAAATTCTGAGAAAACGGGATAATGATATCTATACCATTAAAATAAATCCCGGAATCTATATCCTGGATCATCACGTGCCAATTGCAACTGAAAAGGACATGACAGATAAATGCATTTTAATAGAAGCAAGTGTTTTGCCGGACGATCCAACATGGATACCTGAAAAAATGCCGGTTATTACAAGCAGGGCTACGAAAGGAGAATTTCCGGCAAACTATCACTGGGTGGTCAGTCTGCTGGTTGATGAGAGCCACATTATTATCAGAGGGATTAAATTTCACGGTTATTTTTATCCCAATGCCAGGTATTTCCCGGTTGCGAGATTTAACAAAACAAAAACAGATTTATTGGTGGATCAATGTCTGTTTGTCGGAGAAACAAATTCTTCTCAGATCCAGGCAGGGATTATTGCAAATGGCGACGAAGTCAAAATTGATCACTGTGTTTTTTATAAAGTCAGAAATACCGTTGTTTTCTTTCAGGATTCCGGCAATGGAATAAAAACCGGTAATGGTATAACAAATTCTATAATTTTTGGCTCAAATCAGGCAGTCTGGACATCATACCCTGATAAAGACTTTAAATTTGAGAATAATATTGTTTCAAATTGCAGATACGTGTGGGCTAAAAGTTATTTCAATACATCAAAGTCCTACTCTGTTAATAACTGTATAATTGTTAATAATCAGTATTACAAGGGGGTAGCTGATACCGTTCGTTTGCAGCCCGGGGAATTTGAGATAAGCGAGAGAAATGTCACAAAAAAAGGTGAAGTTGTATTAAGATTATCTGATACCGATGATAAGCCGTCCTTGCTGGGTGTTGATGAACCATTGCCGGTTGATTATCTGCATGTTATCCCTGGTTCTCCCGGTTATGAAATGGGTGCCGGTATATTTAAACACAGGAAGCAATAATACTTCCGCTTCTCGCATGGTTAATTTTTCTTTTTCCTGTCCGCGATAAAGATCATCAGATTAAAGATTGCAATAATCTTTCATCAACTTTTAAAATACAGTCATAAACCTCCATAACTCTTTTATAATTAAATTAATCTTTTAGAAATTTTTGTATTTAAAACTTATATTGTATAAATTGTGTATCGATCTAACCTGAATTCAGAAACTTAGAATAACTAATTACTGACAATTTTAAACGTTTTACCAGACTAACCTCAAAAACTGTGCCTATGAAACAATACAGTGAAGACCTAATTATTAACCTTTTCCTTTCCTGCTTTTAATGTTTGGAACAATTATTAAACGAAAGGCAGGATCTCATTTTAGTAGGTTTACTTGTTAAATTAAATCTAAATTATGAAAAAAACTAAACTTTTGCTACGGACGGATTTCAGGTCCGATCCGGGGAAATTGATTAAAATTTCCAGATTTTTTATTCTCCTTGCCCTGATTGGAGCAATTAGTCTCTTCCAGGGCAAAGTAAATGCACAGGATATTCCTGGTGACAATACCGGTCCTCTTGCCGCTGTGACCAATTCGAGCACAATAAATAATAACGATGCAGAGTTACAGCAAACAAGGATAACCGGTACTGTATTGAACGAGCGGGGTGAACCGCTTGCCGGGGCTACAGTTATGCTTGATGGCACTACTATCGGTACACTGACAGATGCCAACGGTAAATTCTCACTTGATGTTCCTGATCCGAATGGGAAAATCAATATCTCATTCATCGGATATGTTATCGAGCAGATATCCTTAGCTGGAAGGACCACCATCGACGTCAGCCTGGTGCCTACAGTCGAAAGTCTCGAGGAAGTTGTCGTGATCGGTTATGGTACTCAGAGAAGGACAACCCTTACCGGATCTGTAAGCGTTGTAAAAGGGGATGTTGTTGCAAAAATCCCGGTACCAAACATTACGAACGCAATGGCAGGTCAGATTGCCGGTGTGCTTTCAAGACAGCAGGGCGGAGAACCCGGTTCGGATAACTCTGTAATCAATATCAGGGGTATTGCTTCTTCGGGTTCATCTGTTCCACTTATTGTAATTGACGGTATAGTAAGAAGTAGGTCCGAGCAATGGTGGAATTCCGCTACCAACCGATATGAATATAGACTTGTAAGTAACCTGGATCAGATTGATCCTTCAACTGTTGAATCAGTCAGCATACTGAAAGATGCCTCTGCGGTTGCACCATACGGAATGGGAGGTGCAAATGGTGTTATCCTTATAACTACAAAAAAGGGAGCAGAGGGCTTGCCGACCCTTACATTCAATACCTATTATGGCTGGCAGACACCTACATATTATCCGAATCTGCTTAATGCGGTTGATTATATGACACTTCGTAATGAAGCGGTTTACAACCAGAATCCTGCTTCTCCCCCGGAGTTTGATCCGGCAATGATTGCAGATTATGCAGACCTGCATGCCAGCGATCCGGACAAATACCCGGACAGCAATACCAAAGATCTGGTCAATTTAACCGTTCCGATCCAGAAGCACGATCTGCAGATTTCCGGAGGTACGGATAAGATGAAATATTTTGCAGGTGTCGGATTCTTCGGGCAGGATGGTATGTTTGATAAGGTTAATTATAAGAGATATAACTTTAATTTAAATCTTGAAACAAAGGTCACGAAAACTACGACGGTAACAGCTTCTTTTATAGGGTCGTATGAAAGAACGAACGATCTTGATGTTGCATCATCGGCCAACCAGCTTTTCAGGAACGGTTACAAGTTCATACCAACAGAATCAATCTGGTATTCAAACGGCCTGTGGGGCCAGTTTGCAGGTAACTCGCCTGTTGCAGTGCTCAAAGGTGACGGTTACAGATATCAGGATAATAATACAATCCTGACTTCGATGACTGTTGAACAATCTATTCCTTTCATTAAAGGTTTAAGTGTTAAAGGAGTATTCAGTTATGACTCGAGATTGTTATATGACAAAGGATGGCATACTCCTTTTTATTATTATATTATCGACCTTAATGCCACTCCGCGTACCTTTACCCAGTCGATTTCCACACAGGAAGGTAACGTCCCGGCATATACATACCTGACTCAGACAGATTCAAGATGGAGGACTTATACCTACCAGGCATACCTTACTTACAGCAACTCATTCGGCAAGCATAATATTACAGGACTGGTGGTTGCGGATGTAAGGAACGGTAATTATGACTATCTGTACGCACGCAGGAATAATTTTGCTGTAACCATAGATGAGCTGGTCCTCGGGAGTTCTAACAAAACTGATTACGACAACGGAGGTTCATCATCGGTAAACGCCCAGATCGGTTACGTCTACAGGCTTAATTGGAATTACAACAACAGGTATATGGTTGAAGCATCAGGACGTTATGACGGGCACTACTATTTTGCGCCCGGTAAGAGATGGGGATATTTCCCGGCCTTCTCGGCTGCATGGAGGATTTCGGAGGAGAACTTCATGAAAAGTATTTCCTGGCTCACCAACCTGAAACTGAGGGCATCGTGGGGTAAAACAGGTAACCTGGCAGGTTCGGCTTACCAGTATCTGTCCGGTTATACACTCAGCGGAAGCAACAGTTATGCTTTCGGAACCGGTACTATGGTTCAGCGAGCTTATGTCGATACTGAAAATAACCCGGATATCACATGGGAAGTTTCTCAGAAATCTGACGTGGGTATTGAGGCTTCATTGTGGAAGGATTTAATACTGCTTGAAGCTGACTTCTTCTATGAAAACAGATCAGGTATGTTGTTAAGCCCGTCCATTACTGTCCCTTATGAGTATGGTTTAGGGCTGGCACAGGAGAATGCAGGCAAGATGGATAACTACGGTTTTGAACTGACCCTGGGAACAAGGAAAGAATTCCAGAACGGTCTCAGCCTGAATGTAAGCGGGAATATCAGCTTAGCCAGGAACAAGATGGTTGAAATGTTCGAAACTGCAGCCACCTACGATAATCCTAACCGCAGGCAAACAGGAAGAGCCTTCGGGACCGTCTTTGGATATAAGACTCTGGGTTTCTTCTCAACTGATGAAGACATAAACAGCGATGGTATAATTGACGCTGCAAATGATGGTTACAATATTACCCAGTGGGGAACACTGCATCCCGGTGACATTAAATACGCTGATCTAAGCGGCCCGGATGGTGTACCTGACGGCAAAATTGACAGTAATGACCAGACTGTGATCGGCTATCCTCAGGCTTATCCGTCATTGGTTTTCGGATTATCAGCAAGCGCCAACTGGAAAGGATTGGACCTCAGTCTGTTCTTCCAGGGAGCGGGGATGACCTCATATAATACTCAGAACTTCATGACATATCCGTTCTATAACAACAACAGTAATGCCGATTATGAGTATTTCAACGATCACTGGACACCGGATAACCAGGATGCCAAATACCCGATCTGCTGGCCTGGCACGGTTGCCAATATGACACAGGCAAGTGATTTCTGGCAGAGAAACGCATCATACCTGAGACTTAAGAATGCCCAGTTAGGCTACACCATTCCGAATTCGGTAATGCAGAAAATAAAGATCAAAAGCATCAGGGTTTATCTTGCGGGCCAGAATCTGATAACCGTCAGCGGTCTTAAGTTTATGGATCCGGAAAGTTCCACTTATCAAACTGATGGGACATTCTATCCTACGATGAAGTCATACACTATAGGTGCAAATGTAACCTTCTAGTTATCACATTTAAAAATTAACTACTATGATAAAGTATAAAACAATCAGGAACATTGCATTTATAGGAATATTGCTCATTTTAGCTGTTTCCTGTGACCAGGAAGAGTTCCTGGAGACAACGAGCAAATCGACTCTGACTGATGCTACGATGTGGGCTTCCGAAGCTAACGCAGACATATATCTGAATAACTGTTACGGACAGCTCGAATCTAAGGGAAATCAGCCTGATAACATAGATAATTTCACATCTGATAATGATGCTGGTTTCTACTATACTTCCTATAACTGGAAGAAAGGAATCGTTGAAGCTTCAGCCGGTGCAGGTGGTTCAGTGTGGTTCGGAACAACAGGTCCTTCCGCAAATGTTGGCTGGCAAACCATTTATACCACGGTCAGGAGGCTCAATACGTTCATGGCCAAAATAACTGAAAACAAGGCAAATTACGTTAACGTTGCTTATCCAGACTGGTACAATAAACGCATGGATGAGGCAAGATTCCTCAGAGCATATTTCTATAGTGAAATATTTATGAAACTTGGGGGTCTTGTACTGGTCAAAGAACCCCAGGACAGGAATACAGATACCGAAGCCGAAATGTATCTTCCCAGGAGCACATACGAGGAAACCTTCAATTTCATCATCGGTGAACTTAATACTGTACTTACGAATGGCTACCTGCAGGTAAAATACAGTAATGGCGCTACCGATGCAGGAAGGGCCACACTTGGTGCAGCGCTCTGCCTTAAAGGATGGCTCCAGCTATTTGCAGCCAGCCCGGCTTATAATTCAACCGATCCGGCTGTTCCGCGTTCTGCCGATAACCTTCAGGCTTTTGCGGATTATAAATTATCACGCTGGGCCGATGCAGCTGTAACCAACAAGCAGTTCATTGATACATATGGGCATAAAGGTACCGCGAAGTACAAACTGTTCTCGCCCATGTCTCAGTTCTGGTATGAATCCAATGAATACAACTCAGAAGTTATATGGGACAGGCAGCATGTTGGTACAACCATGGCACAGTCTTTTGATACTTACGGAGGCCCAGTATGGATTCTGGGAACCTACTATACGTGGGGTAACTACTGTCCTACCCAGGAGCTTGTTGATGATTACCAGATGGCTAACGGATTAAACATTACCGATACTGGTTCAGGTTATGATCCGCAGAATCCTTATGTAGGCCGTGAAAAAAGATTTTACGATTTCATAGTTTACGACGGTGCGACCTACAAACAGGACTGGATGACAGTGGCCGATGTAATCTATACACGTGTGGATAAGGTTAATCCTTCAAAGAATCAGAGAGACCCCGGAAGCGATGATGTCGGTAATACCGGTTATTATTTCAAGAAGAGACTTGATAATGCTCATCCGAGAGGCGGCAATCTTGATGGCAGGAATTATGTATATTACCGCTATGCTGAAGTGCTGCTGAACTATGCTGAAGCACAGAATGAAGCAGTCGGTCCGGATGCATCTGTTTATGAAGCAATTAATGCCGTCAGGCAGAGATCCGGAACTGACCTTCCTGCGCTTGCTGCGGGTATGACACAGGCTGAAATGCGTACTGCCATTAAACGTGAAAGGAGAATTGAGCTTGTATATGAAGGTCACAGGTTGTATGATCTGTGGCGCTGGAAGGATGCAATGGTCGAGATGAATAAAGAGCTTCACGGAATGGATATCCGGAACAGTGTCCCTGCCGATAACAGCGGAGTATGGGTATATTCATATGTTTCGCTTGACCACTCGCACATATTTACGCAGAAAATGTATTTCAATCCAATTCCTCAGACTGTAATTGACAGGAATCCGGAAATAAAACAGAACTGGGGCTATTGATGATCTGAAAATGTTAATCTGATTTATATAAGGCCATAAAGGATCTTCTTTTATGGCCTTATTTTTTATAGACTTTGCCTTTAAGGTTAATTAGTCGATCCTTAAAAAATCTGGTTTAACAATAATTTGTCAGGACTTGGTAATTCCTGACCAATTTTTCGATAAGTTCATTTAAGACA
>Ga0154631_1271_pt4 | contig 12637 bp, 9 predicted proteins | sample Rifle2008BG13ft_FD_116060 | JGI IMG/M metagenome (GOLD analysis project Ga0154631, IMG submission 116060) | Bacteroidetes bacterium RBG_13_42_15 | reverse complement strand
CTTCCTCCCCATGAAGCATATCTCCTGACGGACGGGTTGCCTGCAACAAGAGCTTATGTTCAGCTGAATATCCGAGCCATGTGCCGAAAATATCCCTGGTTTCCTCCTGGATTTTCTTCCCGGTCCTGATATCCATGTACAATAATCTTGATCCCTCAGGAGGAGTTTCTCCTCTTCTTTGAAATTTGGTCTCAAGATACTGGGGAAGTTTATCGAGGCAAAACAGGATACCATCCCCAGCGATAACAGAGTTATGGATAAAGCCGTGGTTAGCCTGTATACTCCATATCTTTTTGCCGGTAAACCTGTCGAGAATGATCAGCTCCCTGCTGGCTGTCAGGTCGTATCTGGTAAACCGGGGATTCTTTAAGGCGATTGAATCAGACTCCATTCCCGGAAAATCGGAGAAATTATTGCCCAGGATAAGAAGATCTTCATAAACACCAATATATCCCAGTTCCTGAGTCTTATCATCCCCTGTTGTAAAGGTCTCAACAAGATTTCCTGTCCTGATGTCCAGAACATGGCATTTGTCTCCTTCAATGAGGTATACAAATTCTTTTGTAGCAATAAAATTTGTTCCCCGTGCATTTGATCCCGGTAAATGCACCTGATTGTACTTCGGATCAAGAGGATTTTCCTCATCATATGTTTCATCATAATAGATCATCCAGGTGTCATCAATGAGTCTTGGAAAAGTTTTTCTCCAGAGTACTCTTCCTGTGTAAACATCACGGGCACTTATACTGCCAATACCCTGAATGATAAGCCGTCCGTCAATAACCTGTTCTCCGGGACCATGACCATGGCGGGGTAGCACGTCCAGATTTGAGTTACCACCGAACCATAAAATGCCCAGTGGCGCCTTGACCATTTTATCATCCGATTTAAGCGTGTTTGCAATATCTCCGTTATTATGAGTCCAGCTGTCAGTGCCTTTCAGTGGACCTGTTCTTGAAATGATTGCAAATCCCCTGTCCAGTGCAAGCTCAGCTCCATGAAGATTTAGCTCCTTAAGATTCTCAGCCAGATAATTCCATTCTTTGTCCGTGGACCTGATCAGGATCTTTCCGTCATATGGACGGGTTGATTCATACATGAGGCTAAGTATGTCCTTATTAAAACCATTCAGAAAATCATTGTCATTTATAATAGTGAGCGATGAAAAATATTTCGGCAGGAGAGGGTGGGTCATGTCGTAATGAAGAAAACTCAGGCGGTCAGCTTTGACACCCAGTTTATCAAAATAATCCCGCAGGTAAGCTATTCTTTCAGGATCCTTTTCATATGCAATTATTGAAAGTGAAGTTTGTGCGACCAGTCCTTTAAGAAGTTTGATGTTCTTTGTCCCGAAGATGAGAGCATAACCTTCAATGGTTCTGGTCGAACCGATAATTTTTTTTGCTCTAGCTGATTTTCCTTTCATAGGAATATGGGAGCCGCCAATATATGAGACGCTGGGAACAGGCTTATCACCGAAAACCTGAATTGCCCCATCCTCTGATATTGCTATCAGCTTTCCATTTGAAGCTATCAGACGTTCAATAATCTTTGCCGATGCATGAGTCCACACAAGTTCAGGCTTATTGTCCCTGTTTATTTTTATTGCATTTATGCCAGTGCTGTCTGCCGCATAGAGGTAATTCCCTGCTTTAATAAGGTCAAGTGTTGCCGGAGTATCAGTCGTCCAGAGTGTATCGGGCCGATTTGCTGAATCAAGCCTTACCGCTGTGATATTTCTTCCTGAAAAATAGACAGTATTTCCGTCAACAACAGGATATTCACCGGCATTTCTTATGAGTAAGTTACCGGTATTCGACTCATACATGTATGTCATTCTCTGACGGTGATGGTTGAAGAATACTCTGTCGTTGCTGCATGTAAATGCACCTCCGGTCTTTCCGCTGGCAGCAAGGTGGTAATATAGTTCTTCTCCGGTATTAATATCGAATGCTGCAGGAACCGATCGTCCACCGGCAACAAGAAGCTTGTTGCCGGTTATAGTAAAACTGCCCTGTGGAGCCACATCGGCAAATGCCGGAGACCTGTGAGGCTGAAGAATATAATTACTGCCTGTGCCCTCGTTCTTCCAGATGATCCGGCCGTCTTCAGCATTTATGGCATAGATAAAAGTACCCATAAGAGGGAATATGCTTGCTGCGGTATAAACTATGCTGTCTTTGATCACTATACCGCCGCGTGCAGGCCACAAGGATATAAGACGCTTATTGCCAAGCAGCTTGTTTGATCCGGGGGCAAGAAGGACTTTCCATGCCAATGATCCGTCTTCGGCATTAAGACAATAACAATATCCATCATCACCGGTAAAATATATCTTTCCGTCAGCTGAGGCTAAAGGCAACCGGACCGGTCCATCGGCATAGTAGCGCCATAACTCTTCTCCCGTGTTAAGATCCAGGGCAATAACCTTATCCTGATCGTTAAATCCCAGAAAAATTTTATTCCCAGCGACAACTGGCTCAAAAATCCTGTCGAACTGCATAAGGTTCTGATTCAGGGGATCATCCCATACCGGAGTTCTGCGTGAATATTGCACCTGCCACTGAAGATAGAGTTTGTCTGCAAGTTGCTCAGGAGTGGATGCGGATCTCCCGTGATCGTATCTCCACATCGGCCAGTCGTAATGCTGAGAAAAGGTGATTGAAGAAATTGCTATGAAAAGAAGGGTCGATAAAATTCTCATAGTGTGGTCTGAATGCTCCAAATGTAATATTTTTAGCTATTAAAAAATGTTAAAAGAATTTTCAATTGCAGCAAGATACCCGGATTTCACAAGAATGATGTCCATGGGGATGCTGTTAAGTTTTTTTCGTCCTCTGCGCACTAAAGGAGGTTCTTTAAGTCCCCTTCTGCACTTTCGTCCCAGGTACCCGGGACTTCTGCGGAACAAGGCAGGGGATTTAGGGGCAGGACCTCGTGTTTAAGGAGATTTCTTTATAACTTTATATTGGTTTAAAACAAATTTTATACCCTGGCTGACCATGAAATCCAATCTGGTAATTCTTCTTATATCCCTTTCTATAATCGGTTGTAATTCATTTAAGTATAACCGTGACGTTTTTACAGTGGCTGAAGAAAATGGCAGCCTGGCAAATGAATCATATGTCAGGTCGCTGAATTTTGTTAAAGCCTGGATGCTTCAGCGCGACAGCATCAGCGGATTGATACCATCCAATCTGACTGGGAAAAAGGATCTTTGGGAACCATTTAACTCGGCGGCAGACAATTATGCATTCATGGTCCTGACTTCTTTTTTACTCGATCAGGATTTGTATAACGGCCCGATGCTCGACATACTCCGTTCAGAGCAAAAGCTGACATCGAGGATCAAATCGTTACCTGATGTTTTCCGGTTCTCCACGCAAAATTTTCAGACTGAGGTACCCGATACAAACTGGATCATTTTCGGGACCTCGGAATATATTAAAGACGGACTTATCCCGCTGACCGAATACATCGGCAGGTCACCCTGGACTGAAAGAATGATGGAGATGCTGGAAGATCTTTCCGGTTATTACACAGTATTTAAAAATATGGATAAGTTAGGTTCCTACAAAGCTGTTTCAGAAGAGGTTAACGGATCGATGCTCCAGGCTTTGTCTCGGATCTACTGGCTGAGCGGGAATAAGAAATACCTGGACTGGGCCACAAGGATCGGAGACTATTACCTTGTTGAAAATCGCGATTTAAGCTCAGTCGGATATCTCCGGTTGAGAGATCATGGATGCGAAATAATAGGCGGATTAAGCGAATTATATGTCACGTTAAATTATGTAAATCCTGAAAAGAAAAACCAATACCGGGAACGATTTTATAAGGTGCTTGACCGGGTGCTTGAGGTAGGAAGAAATGAAGACGGACTCTTTTTCAATGCTGTTAATACGATTACGGGAGAGGTTGCCGATAGCGGAATTGTTGATAACTGGGGCTATATTCTTGACGCCTATTATTCAGTATTTCTTACAGATAAAAAAGAAGAATACAGGCAGGCGTTACTTGCCATGATTGATAATCTGAACCAAAAGTACAGGAACTTTCCATGGGAAGGCAAAAGTCATGACGGGTATGCTGATGCAATAGAAAGCGGTATAAATTTATATAACCGTGAAAATGTGCCCGGGTTGAAAAGCTGGATTGACAGTGAAATTAAAGTGATGTGGGGAATGCAACGGGAAGATGGCATCATCGGCGGCGGTCATCCTGACGGCAATTTTGCACGGACTGCAATAATGCATGCATTATGGAAAACCCAGGGAATTCATTGTTCCCCATGGCGAGATGATCTGAAATTCGGCGCCGAAATGAAAAACGGGAAATTGTATATTTCTGTCTCATCGGAAAAAGAATGGCATGGGAAGATGACTTTTGATTATATGCGGCACAAAGAAATTATGCATCTTCCTGTCGATTACCCCCGGATTAACCAGTTCCCGGAATGGTTTACAGTGAATTATCAAAAGAGTTATAAATTTATTGATTTCACCAGAAAAATAAGATCACAGTTTTCAGGGACTGAATTAACAGAGGGGATTGAATTGAATTTAAACAGCGGGGAAATCTATCGGTTCAATGTCGAAGAAGTAAATTGATCCTGCGATCCATTATTCATATGTATTCAACCGATTTCCAGTATTTCCATCAGTCAGTGACCAGATATTCAGGTGCCTTTCTGTGTTTTGTACCCTGTTCATAGCTGTATGCTATTTCAATTAGCAGGGATTCACTCCATGCCCTTCCGAAAAAAGTAATACCCACAGGCAGATTTTCAACAAATCCCATAGGGACTGTGATAGCAGGATAACCCGAGATGGCCGGAAGGGATGAACTTCCTCCAACAAAGTGATCTCCAAGTATAAGATCGGTCTTCCATGCAGGCGAACCGGTTGGAGCAATCAGAGCATCAAGATCATTTGAATTCATTATCCTGTCAATCCCGTTTTCCCGGGTGGCTTTCAACATTTTTTCAAGCGACTTTTTATAATCAGGCGAGGAGAGACCGCCTTTTTTGTCGGCCATCTCAAAGATTTTCTGGTTGAAATATCTGAGCTCTATAGAATCAGATTTATTGAATTCGATCAATTCACTGAGATTATTAACCGGAGCATCATTATCCAGACCTTCAAAATACCTGTTAAGTCCGTCCTTGAACTCATAAAGCAACACTTCGAAAGATGCATCACCATATTCTGAGCTTTTTGGAGCATCTACTTCAATCAATACCGCTCCCTGGCTATTCATGAAGTTTATTGCCTGCCTCATAAGTGAATCTACCCTGTCTGAAAATCCTCCTGAATTTTTAATTATTCCAATGCGTTTACCCCTGAGTCCATCTTTATTAAGCGATTTTGTATAATCTGTAAGAAACCTGCCCGATGAAGCCAGTGTTTTCGAGTCGGCGGAATCAATTCCCGTGAGGACGCCTAAACAGGCAGCGACATCTTCAACTGTTCGTCCCATAGGACCGGGAGTATCCTGAGTAAATGAGATCGGGATTATCCCGGTCCTGCTTATTAATCCGACTGTCGGCTTCAAACCAACAATACCATTATTGTTTGAAGGGCAGACTATTGAGCCATCTGTTTCTGTACCGATAGCTGCCACACAAAGGTTTGCTGAAACTGCAACCCCTGATCCGGAACTTGAGCCGCATGGATTGCGGTCGAGGATGTATGGATTTTTTGTCTGGCCTCCAACACCGCTCCATCCACTTGTTGATGAGGTGCCACGGAAATTTGCCCATTCGCTCAGATTTGACTTTGCAATTATCACTGCTCCTGCCTCCCTGAGCTTTCTTGCAACCGGACTGTCGTTCTTCGGGAAAGAATTTCTCAATACCGTGGCACCTGCAGTATTTGGCATTTTGTCGTGAGTGTCAATATTATCTTTCAGTACAACGGGGATACCGAACAGCGGCCCTCTCGTTCTTCCTTCAACGAATTCCCTGTCGAGCTCATCAGCGATCTCCAGGGCATCGGGATTAATTATAATTATAGAATTCAGGACGGGACCGTTTTCATCAATGGCCTGTATCCTTTCAAGATAAGCTGACACCACCTCAGTTACTGTATATTTCCCATCCCTGTAACCCTGCTGTAGTTCTTTAATGGTTATTTCTTCAAGCCAGGAGTTATCAGGCTGATTCTCGGTCAATGACGGTTTATTGTCGCGCGATGTGCATGCGGATAAAACAACAATAACAAACAAAATGTTAAAAAGATAGAATGTCCGGTTTTTCATAATCTGCAAAAATTTATATTCCTGGTTGCATGCCGTTTCTACAATAATACGATTTATCGTGAATATAAAAAATTATTATTGAAACTGCATGTATTCAGTTTCTGTTGTGGTAATTTATTTAATTTGAATATATTTGTTTTAACCAATGCGTAAACAGGCAAATGAGAAATATTTACCTGCAAATTCCCATTAATTCAAAGGATATATCAGATATGGCCCTTGCAACAGTCACAAGGACTGAAGGATCTACGCCCCAGAAGCCCGGAAGCTCAGCACTTTTTAGCAGGAACGGACTCCTGGCAGGCACTGTAGGCGGGGGTGTCCTTGAGGGAAGGGTACAGGCAATCGCAAAAGAATCACTGCTATCCGGGAAACCGTATCATCATCTTTTCAGGCTCGACAGCAGCATTTCAGATGGCGAAGACGCCCTATGCGGTGGTAAAATAAGTGTGCTGATCGATCCGTGCCTGTCAGAACATATTCCGGTATTGGAGGCTCTGAGAAAATCATCCGGATCAAGGATCCCGGGAGTTTTAATAACACTAATCACAAATGCCGGGAACGATATAACACTCATAAACAGGTATTGGACGACAGGCAAAGACATAAATCTTATCCATCCGGAATTAAGACAGTTGGTTGAACACGAGATCGACGGTCTCATTTCCGGATCCGATTCCTATGATCTCAGGGAGATTAAAGTACCTGACACAGGTAAAGAACCTTCACGTATGATTTTTCTTGAGCCCGTGATTCCTCCACCACGCCTTATTATTGCCGGGGCAGGACATATAGGCAAAGCGCTTTCTCAGATAGGAAGCATGCTTGATTTCGAAGTAACGGTCATTGATGACCGGCAGGAATTTGCCAATCCTGAAAATATCCCTTATGCTGATCACATTCTCAACGGGGATATTGGAAAGGCAGTTACCCGGATTGAAAAAGGGGCTGATACATATATTGTAATTGTTACCCGCGGGCATCACGATGACGGTAATGCTCTTAAAGCTTGCATAGGCTCGGATGCTGCCTATATCGGAATGATCGGAAGCAAAAACAAGGTTTCCCTGATGCACAGGGAGTTCATTGAGAAAAGCTTTGCAACACAGGAACAATGGAACAGGATCTTTGCACCTGTTGGTTTGGATATCAAATCAAAAACTGTTGAAGAGATCGCTGTAAGCATCGCAGCACAGCTGGTGCAGGTAAAAAACAAACCGCGTACCTCGAACCACGGATCAATGTGAATTATGGGAGAAATTTGGGCTATAGTACTTGCTGCAGGTGAATCGAAAAGGATGAAAGTTCCAAAACTCCTTCTTCCTTTTAATGGAAAGACCATGATAGAAAAGGTGGTTGAAAATGTGATGCAGTCGGAAGTTTTTCATACATTAGTGGTGCTCGGTTCTTATAGGAATGAGATACTTGGAGTCATAGATCATCTGGCGGCAAGTTACTGTTACAACGAAAATTACAGGAATGGAATGCTCTCATCAGTACAATGCGGATTTAAAAGTCTTCCGGAATATTATGATGCGGTTCTTGTCTTTCCCGGTGACCAGCCAATGATAGGACCGGAAGTCACAAACATGATTATAAAAGCATACCGGGAAACAGGCAAGGGGATCATTATTCCTGTCTACAGGAAGAAACGGGGACATCCAATGCTGATAGATTTCAAATACAGGGAGGTGGTCGATGGACTTCCGGATGATGAAGGATTGCGGTCTCTTGCAATCATGTACCATGATGATGTATTTGAGGTAAAAACCAAATCACAGGGGATTTTGAAAGATTTTGATACAAAAGAGGACTATCTAAATGAAATAAATAACAGCAAATATGGAACAGAAAATCAGGTTTAATCTTAACGGAAAAAGGACCGAGATAACCACTGATCCGAATCAGACACTGCTCTGGGTGCTGAGGAATCAGCTGGGACTCACCGGAACCAAGTACGGCTGCGGAACAGGATTCTGCGGTGCATGTACTGTGCTCATCAACAGGGAAGCTGCACGGTCGTGCATGCTGCCTGTAAGTGATATTGCGGGTAAAGAGGTTATTACTATTGAAGGACTGGCCCGTGGAGGAAAACTCCATCCAATACAGAAAGCTTTCATTGAACATGATGCGCTGCAGTGCGGATACTGTACTCCGGGAATGATAATGACAGCTGCAGCAATGCTTATTAAAAATCCATCTGTGTCGCGTCAGGAGATCATTGACGGACTGGAAGAGAACCTGTGCCGGTGCGGTGCTCATACCAGAATACTTGATGCGGTTGAAACAGCGGCAAAAGAAATGAAAGGAGGGAAGTAATAATGAAAAAGACTGATTCAGTAGAAAAAGCTGAAACCGGAACAGGAAAAGGCACCGGTATGCAGAGAAGAAGTTTTGTCAAATTGCTGGGCGGCGGTATATTTATCTTCTTCCAGCCATGGAGTATCCTCGATCTCTCTGATCTGGCTGTCCCACAGGCAAGAAGCCTTACAAAGGATTATAATGCTTTTCTGCAAATCGCTGAGGATGGTACTGTTAAGTGTTTCACGGGAAAGATAGAGATGGGACAGGGAGCTATTACATCTCTTCCTCAGATGATGGCTGATGAGCTGAACGTTCCGCTGGGAAAGATCAGGATTATTATGGGCGATACTGATCTGTGTCCGTATGACGCCGGAACCTGGGGTTCACAAACCATTCAGACCTTCGGCCCGGCAATGAGGGCAGCTGCAACTGAGGCAAGAGGTGTTCTTGTTGATCTTGCATCTGCAAAACTCGGAGTCCCTGCTTCCCAGCTGGAAGTAAAGGATGGCATTGTTATAGATACAAAGGATCCGAAGAAAAGAGTGAGTTATGCTGAACTGGCTAAAGGTAAAAAACTTGAAAGATTTCTCGATGTCAAGCCTTCGGTTGAGGATCACACGAAATTCACGTATATAGGGAAATCATATAAACATGTTGATGCCAGGGTAAAAGTTACAGGAGAAGCAAAATATGCGGGTGACTATAAGCTTCCTGGAATGGTCTTTGCCAGAGTATTGCGGCCGCCATCGCATGGAGCAAAACTGACAACTGTCGATATATCCGGAGCAGAGCAGGTTCAGGGTACACAGGTTGTCAGGGATGAAGACTTCATTGCGGTGCTGAATGAAAACCGCGACAGAGCCGATGAAGCAGTCGTGAAGATCAAAGCCGAATATTCCTTCAATGAACTGAAAGTAAATGATAAGACACTTTATGACAGGATGGTGGGAGCTGATTCAAGGGTGAACGTGATGAGAACGAATGGAGATATGGAAGCAGGCTATCAGCAATCCGACAGAATATTTGAATCTGAATTTCATGATCCTTATGTTGCGCACGCAGCAATTGAAACACATACAGCCCTGGCAAATCTGGAAGGTGATAAGATGATTGTCTGGGCCTCCACCCAGTCTCCTTTCGGCCTTCAGGACGGGATTGCCCGGGAGCTGGGATTTCCAAGGGAAAAGGTAAGAGTGATAACCCCCTTTGTTGGCGGGGGATTCGGTGGAAAAGCCGCTTATCAGCAGGGTGTTGAAGCTGCCAGACTTGCAAAGATGAGCAAGAAACCCGTGATGGTCGTCTGGACAAGAGATGAGGAGTTTTTCTATGATACATTCCATCCGGCAGGGGTTTACAGGGTCAGGTCTGGAATTGATAAATCCGGTATGATCACACTGTGGGATTTTAATGTATACTATGGTGGCACTAGAGGTTCTGATACGATCTACGACGTACCAAATGCTAAAACAACCAGCTACGGCCAGAATATGGATGCTGTTCAGATCCATCCCTTTGGGACAGGTGCCTGGCGTGCTCCCAATAATAATTCGAATACTTTTGCCAGGGAGTCGCAGATTGACATTATGGCGTCAGCAGCAGGTATCGATCCGCTGGAGTTCCGTCTCAGGAACCTCAAGGATGAAAAAATGATAGCCTGCTGGAAGGCAGTAGCTGATAAATTCGGGTATGTGCCGGCTAAGACTCCGGGCGGAAGAGGAATAGGAATAGCTTGTGGAACAGATGCCGGAACGTGGGTGGCAATGATGGCTGAGGTAAAAGTTGATAAAAATTCAGGACATATCCAGGTAGTTCGCGTTGCATGTGCCCAGGATATGGGAATGTGCGTCAATCCTCAGGGTGCCCTGCTCCAGATGGAAGGTTGTATAATGATGGGACTCGGTTATACGCTGACGGAAGAGATCCAGTTTGAAGGTGGTAATATTAAAAACCGTGGTTTTGACAGTTTTGAAATACCCCGGTTCTCATGGCTTCCAAAAATTGACTGTATTATTCTTGACAGGATGAATCAGCCACCCAAAGGCGGCGGAGAACCTGCAATCATTGGCATAGGAGCAATTGTAGCAAACGCAATTTATGATGCTACCGGTGCAAGATTGTATGATTTGCCATTTACTCCGGCAAGAGTGCTGGAAGCACTGAAAAAGGTATGACGGCCAGACTAAATGGTGAGGAGTGGATTTAATTAGTAGATAAACAAAAACAGTAACGGCAGGATTATTCCTATCGCGGTGAGGATAGCCCCCCTGCGGGTGATCCCGTTTTTCCCCTTTACCAGGAAAAGACCCGTGACTGTTACAAGGATAAGTAATATACAGAATATATCACTGAAGTATTTCCACCATACACCGGGATTATAATGCAAAAAATTTATCTGGTAAAACAGGGGTCTTTTGCTTATCCTCTCTATAGTGCCTTCTCCCGTCATTGTATTTATCCTGACAGAACCTCCTTCAATAAATATTGTGAGAACATTCCCTGATGGGAAATACCAGGTTTTGTATTCAGGAGCCCCCGGAACCTTTTTAAGTATATCCTGTGCCGTCTCCTTATTAAGGGTTTCCCTCGTGAACTTCACATCTGTTTTGAATCCCGAGTTTTCAATTATGTAATTCGGATTCCAATCATGCTTGTGATTCAGAGCAATTCCTGAAACCGCATAGATAATTGTAAGTCCGGCAATAAGGTACCCTATATCACGATGGGTTATCCTGTTAAGCTTTGAAAATTTCATGTAACTATAATTAAATAGTAGAGACGTTGCATGCAACGTCTCTACTTATAAATTGTAACCATAATTACCGGTTTATTTCACAACCTCGTGTTTGTTGTATATCATCATAAGTTCGGCAAGAACGGGTTGGGAAGCCAGGGCTTTAGCGGTTTCGCAGGTATCAGCACCAACAGCTTTTGCAACGCCTTCGCCTTCAGGCATTTCTGCCATTTCTGCGGGAGGTATTGCTGCAACCTGAGTAATGGTTCCTTCGACAACTATTTCGCTGCCAAGTAATTCCATCGGGAATTTTGGCATCTCTTCACCGGCCTGGACATATAACCTGACATCAGGATTCTCGCCTGTAATGAATAGTTTTTTGCCGCTGTGAGTACAAACATGAACAACCTTCCCTTCAACACTAATAGTTTTTCCGACATAGCTGCCAGCATTCTCTATCAGGGCAGCAAATTCAACTTTATCAGGACTATCAGTTCCTTCGACTTTGGCTGCCGCCTCTTTTTTACCTGTATTGCCACAGGACGATATCAGTAAAACGATAATTGAGATTGATAAAAGCTTTTTGATCATATCTTTAAGGATTTAGTAATAAGTTTTATTAAAAAGTTCCGCAAGATATGATTTTTTTTCAATCCATCCAATGATCATCCTGTCACATTTAAAAACACTGATTTAAAGTTCCCAACCCGGCCTGTATTCCCTTGTCAGGAATTTATTTGCTTCGGGAAGGTTTGTTATTTTCATGTTAGCAGTATCATATTCAACTCTCTTCCCAGCCCGCAGCGCAACAGCACCCAGGTTGATTGTTTCAGTTACGGGACCAGCCAGAAGGAAGCTTCCGGGCGTTTGGGTTTTATTTTTGAAAGCATTGATCCAGACATCGTCGCCTCTATACCCTTCAGACTCTTTTACTCCCTCTTTTGCCAGGTAATTCATTTTGCTTTCAGGGATCAGCACAGGATTTTCGCCCCTGAATCCGGCGATTATCTTTCCTTTATCTCCGACGAACATCATGCCTTCGCGAGTCAGAGTTTTACCGGCAGCCCTGAGTTCGTCCGGGACAAATGGTCTCATTCCTCCGTCGTACCAGTAGAGCTCGAATGGCGGAAGATCAGTCTGTTGAGGGAACTGAAAGCGGATCATGCAGGAAAGGGGAAATGCAACATTGTTTTCTACTTCGACCGCAACATTTTCACGGAGAGTACAGGTAGTTGTAGCATACGCTTCTGCACTGATAGCAGGAGTTCCTATATTGAAAGCAAGGAACAGGGGGAACAGGCTGTAGTGTCCCATATCTGCAATACTGCCGCCTCCAAAGTCGTA
>Ga0154631_1225_pt2 | contig 12647 bp, 9 predicted proteins | sample Rifle2008BG13ft_FD_116060 | JGI IMG/M metagenome (GOLD analysis project Ga0154631, IMG submission 116060) | Bacteroidetes bacterium RBG_13_42_15 | reverse complement strand
TTCTAAGCCGACATCAGTCTTTTTGGATACCTCCCACGTAATGTTGGGGTTGTTTTCCTGGGTCACGTAAGCTTCCTGTACCATCGTACCTGTTCCGTAGGCATAGCCATTACCTGCTAAAGTGTAGCCGCTCAGGTACTGGTATGCGGAACCGGCCAGATTTCCGGCTTTTCCCCATGAGCCCCTGAGTTTCAGGTTATCAAGCCATGTAAGGCCCTGCATGAAATTTTCTTCAGAGATCCTCCATCCTGCAGAGAAAGCGGGGAAATATGCCCATCTTTTGCCCGGTGCAAAATAATAGTGTCCGTCATAGCGGCCCGAGGCTTCAAGCATATACCTGTTATTATAAACGTATCCCACTCTGTAGACATACCCGATCTGTGCACCAACCGATGATGAACCGCCATTATCATAATCGTTTTTGCTTGAACTCCCAAGGCTCATTTCGTCAATGCCTATAGCAAAATTATTTCTGCGGGCAAAGATATAGTCAAAATTATTGTTCCGCCATTCTGCAACCGCCAGACCTGTAACTTCACTTTTGCCAAAGGTCCTCTGGTAATTTAAATAACCCTGATAAGTATAATTCCGTCTTCTCTCATTCTGTTGCGTCAGGTAGGTATAAGCAGGAGCCCCACCCTCCTGTGTTGAGATCTGGCGTGCCCAGGTGTAAGGGGTAACGTTTAGGTCTATGGCATAATAATAAAAAGGTGTGTGCCATCCTTTCTGAAAGTCCTCTCTGCTATCATAGCTGAAAGATCCTTTTACGCTTAACCCTTTGATAAAAGGCAGTTGCTGTTCAATTGAAATTGTGTTTAACAATGTATTCTTGTCGAGGTGCTCATAACCTGTTCCCTTGAGAACAGCAACCGGTGAATTGCCTGCAAACTGTCCCCAGAGGCCGTTGGAATAATAAATTGCCTCTGTAGGTAAAAACTTGTATCCGCTCCTGAAAATCTGGCCTGCCGAGGATGCTACATCAAGATCATTGGTGCGTTCAATAGCCCCGAGGACAGAGAGCGTTACCGTAGTTGTATTTGTAACCTTTGATTCCAGGTTAATATTAAAGTTAAATCTGTTGTAATTAACTTTTTCAAACAGACCATCCTGTTTGTAAAATCCTACACCCGCAAAATATCTCATCTTTTCAGAACCGCCGCTCAGCTGCAGATCATGTTTCTGAATTGGTATAAACATATTTACAAGATCCTTGGTATTACTGTCAGGGTACCGGTCAGGGTCCTCCTCGTGTAACGACGCATAATTATTAATGACATCCTCTGCAAAAGGCAGAACGGCTGTCGGGTTTTCCTGACGAACAGATTCATTACGCAATTTCATGTAATCGACAGCATTCAGCAGGTCCGGATAATAAGTAGGTGTCTGCCATCCGTAGTAAGTATTGAACGACAGGGTCGGAAGACCAACATTTCCTTTTTTTGTTGTGATCAGGATTACACCGTTGGCACCGGCCAGTCCATAAGGTGCTGTTGCAGATGCATCTTTCAGAATGGAAACAGACTCGATGATTGACGGATCGACCTGATTAATGTTGTTTCTTATGATACCGTCTACAACAACCAATGGAGTAGCTGTTCCGGTGGTTGCAACTCCCCTGATATAAATGTCAGAATTATCTTCACCCGGCTGGCCTCCGTTTGCTCTTGTGAGTACTCCGGCCAGCTTGCCAGATATTGAATTACTGAGGTTGGAAACCGGAGCTTTGGCGACCTCATCGCCTTTAACAACACTTACCGCTCCGGTAATTGTTGTCCTTCTCTGTGTACCATAGCCGGTAACAACAACTTCCTGAAGCATCTCTTCTGTCGGAACCAACGAAATATTGATGGTTGCTCTTCCGGCAGCCGGAATTCTTTGGGTTACATATCCCACGAATGAAACTACCAGAACAGCGTTCAGGTCCGGAACATCAACAGAGAATTTCCCTTCTGTATCGGAAATAGCTCCGGTCAATGTTCCTTCAATCTGAATAGTAGCTCCAGCCAGTGGATCCCCAAGTTCATTCAAAACAGTTCCTGAAATTTTCAACTGCTGAGGAACTGCAGTGGCATCATCCTGGACGTAAATGGCACCGGGGATAGTCTGATCTGAAGCATTGTCCGATGATATATCCTGTGACCAGGCTTCACTCTGGAACAAACCCTGAAATGCCATTAAAAATAGAATAAAAAAGAATTTTACAATTCTCAAGAAATCACGCGGACAAGAATTAAACCTTGTCCGTAAAAAGAAGTAGTTTTTTTTCATGTTTAAGATTTAAGTTAAAAATTAAACCTACAAAAATGCTGATGTTGTTTTAATAGTTTTAGCTGCTGAAAGAGAATGGTTGAATAAGAGATTTCAGTCAAGGTAGCAATAGATCATAGGCATAGATTTTAAGGTTAGTGCTTCAGGTTAAAAACTATCCAATATACGCAATTTTACCTTATAAATCCAAAAGTTTTTATAAATTTCATGTGATTATTTAAGGTGAATAGTAGTTAATGAAAGAATTTTAGAAGTTAATGACAGATTAATGCAATCTCTAAAACGCAGATAATCGACCGGGAGCGGTTCATTGACACCTTATAAAAGAGGCTTATCAGTTGTTCTAGCCTCTGACTATCTCCTCCTTTTCCTTGTCCCAATACATTGTACGTCCTTCCAGATATGCCCTTGTGCCCATGTGGGCAGTCATCGCTTCCTGGAAAGCCTGATCGATATTGCAGGAAGGTGTTTGTCCCTGACGGATGCATTCGAGCCACTCCCTCATGTGCAGGTGTGTTGTGTCATACCTTTTGCCGTCAACATAGGTATATAGCAGACCGCGTTGCGCAAAGTAAAGTTCTGTGGCCGAAGTAACTGCATCGACTTTGCTTTGTCCGGGCACATAGGTGAAAAAAGGATTATCTGTCGGGATAATACCCTGCTTGATCTTTGCGGCATAACGTTCTGAGTCCCTGTCCGCTGTTATACTCAGCATATTTGAGACCTCCATCGAAGCATCGTGTCCCATGAAGATTTTACCTCTGTTCCTGGAACTGGCCAGGGTAGCGCTGTAAAGCATGGCCAGATCCCTGTCCGGCCATTCGAAGGTAGTCTGTAAAACGTCGGGGACTGTACGCCCGTCTTTAAAGAAATAAACTCCACCTGACGAAGTAGCAGAGTCAGGTATGCCGAGGTGCATAATCTGGTTTACAGCATCATATTCATGTGTGAGAAGGTCGCCTGATAGCCCTGTACTGTAGTCCCACCAGCAACGCCAGCGGAAGAACCTTTCAAGACTGAATTTATTACGTTCTTCTGGTCCTATGTAACGGTCAAGACCAAAAGATGTCATATAATCATTATACTCTGCTATGCGGGCAGGATCGCCTTCAAATTGTTTCCAGTCGATAGTCTGGGGGCTGGAGCCATCGATTATAGAATATACCCATGCCCCGTTGGGGGTATTACGGTTTGTACACACCTGTATCAGATTAACATGGCCAAGTAAATCATTCCTGATGATTTCCTCAGCTTTCTGGTAACAGGCCGTTTGACGGCCCTGGTGGCCTAACTGAAATATAATACCAGTCTCCCTGACTGCCTGACGGACCAGATAAGTTTCAGGTACAGTCCATGTTACAGGCTTTTCACAATAAACATGCTTACCTGCCTTTGCAGCAGCAACTGTCATTGTCCCGTGCCAGTGGTCAGGGGCTGCGATTACCACAGCATCTATATCACCGGCTGAAAGAAGTTCCTGGTAGGTACGGTAACGTTTAGGTGCCGGACCAAACTTCCCGTTGGTTCCTTCTCTGTTGATATTTGATGCGGTCAACTGGGCTGATTGACCATAATTATCAAAAATATCGCACACACCGTTTATTACTACATTCAGATCGTCCTGTTCCCTGAATACTTCATAACGGGTATCATCAGGATTTAACTTTTCAGCTTCAATAAGTGTATCAATATAAGAAGGTTCGGCAAAACCCAGCGCCCTCATTAATTGCTTGCCCCTGATACCGAAACCGATCAAACCAAGACGGATTTGTTTCCCTTTAGCAAGTGGCTGCAGGAAAACAGCATTTTTGTTGCTCAGCGGGAACACATCTGAAATGTCACGGTCAATAAGAGCAGTTTTTCTTGTTTTGACAAGACCATAAGCCATAGCACCGAGCAATGGAACTGTGGCCAGGGTCTTTATAACCTCACGGCGGCCGACAGCTGATGATTTTCTTTCTTTAGTCTGATCTGAAGTCTTATTTATTTCTTTCTTTTCCATACCATCAAAATATGAATTTATGAAAACTTGCAGGTAACACTCTGTCTAAAAAACGGTCAATACCAATCACCCTGGCAGTTGGGAAAACGAATAGAACACCTAATGCTGCCAGCTCGATGATGTTCTTATCGATCAGGAAATATGAGCCTTCAAAGGGCATCATATACTCTGCACCGATAAGGGCAGGATGTGAAAACGTATAAAGCAGCAATAATAATATTCCTCCGATACATGACAGGCGGGCAAAACATCCCAGGATCAGACCTAAGCCAACAAGCACAAGTCCCCATTCATTAAGAAAATCGACATACTTCATTAAACCGGCATTGGCTGCCATATTATTGAACATTGAACGAAACATGCCCTGGGAGTCCATCAGATAAGCAGTAGAAGTCCAGTTCGGATTCAGTACCTTTACCATACCCTCATAAAGAAAATGCCATCCGATAAAGATGCGCAATATAACCAACCATGATAGTTGGGCTTTCGATAACTTATTTTCCATATTTAGTCTGATTGTTATTTTTTTATTGTTGCAGTTGAAATATATTTTTTTGCCCGGTTGACAAAGTGAATGATGTTTGGTGTATCTGTATGACCTCCGTCGTGTTGACGCCAGGCCAGTTCGCCATCGAGCATATCCACGTTAACAGCCGGCATCTTCTCTTTCATATAATCATTGGACACACCAAGATCCTTCACACCAAGAAGTTTGAAGACAGGTCCGGCGGCTATTGCTGCCATATAACTTCCCTGTTGGTCAAGCCAGTTTGCATCGCCCTTTTCGGGAATGCCATAGCTGATAAAGGTCAGCCGTGGAGCGCACATTGTGATCAGCTGATGCGAATCTACCGGAAGGTGACTGGCATTCATACTTCCGAATGATGCCTCTGCAGCACCATACTTTAAATAATTGCCTGCCATCCAGTGGTACTCCCCCGAACCGGTGAGATTTTCGACAGCTTCACCAAACACCCTGCGATGCAAGGTTGCCCCGCCTTTGCCTGACGATCCGACCAGCACCATTGCAAAGCGTCGCTCAAAGGCCATAGTGACCAACGCTGCTTTACCGTATCGGGAAACCCCTTCAATGCCCACATGCTTCGAATCAACTGCGGGATCCGTTTCAAGATAGTCCAGTCCACGCGCTGCACCCCATGCCCAGGCGCGAAGTGAGCCCCAGTCATCCGGCTTTCGGGGCTGGCCTTTATTGACCAGCCCGATAATTCCACGGGTCAGGCCGGCTCCGTTATCCGCCTGGATACTGGAAGGATCAATCGTTGCGTACCCCCAACCTGCTGCAAGCAGTTGTTGATTCGCGGGAACTTCAGTACTCTGTCCGCCACCACCAAATGGAAACATCGGCGTTGCGCGGACCATGGGATTATAAGCAGGATATTTGTCGAGTATCGCTTTAATTTCCGGATCACGCGCCAGAAGATCGCGAAGAGCGGCATTCAGTCTGGCCAGGTCATCCGGGTTGGGCTGAACCGGTGCAGGGAGCGTTGAAAATCCGAACATCATCAATACAGGAACGGGACCCTCTGTATTGGCCGGTATAACAACGGTCATTTTAATGTTGACATCGATCAATGGGTACTCCGAATTATCAACATGTCCGACAAGCTGCTTTGCAATAACAGGAGTTCTGCCCACGAACTCTCTTTCTTCTATTTCAACCTTCCATGTTACGGGTGGTATTTTTTTTGGCAAGCGTCCGTAAACCTCACGTTCCATATCATCTATGATTTCCGGACGCCGCTGATTCCACCATTGTTCAGGAGTGGTAACCTTCTTCCCGTTCTTCAGGGTTAGAACATCAGGAAGTTCCGGGTACGGGTTTGCTTTTGAAACGTCGTAATTGGCATGATTGGGAGCAGATTCATTCCCGCTTGGTCCCGGTCTTAAGCTTTTTATGCCAAGCTGATCCATCATGTTCTGATGGTCCTGTTGTGTTGAAAATGTTACCGGTTCCGGAAACTTTCCCGCAGCTATCTGAGCGCCTGCATAGACCGAAAGCAGGAATAATAACGAAACCAGATAAGTACGCATTGGATTTATTTTTGGGGGATGAAGTTACTTATTCTGTTTCATACAAGGAACAGAGAATCTCATTTTTATTTACTATTTCTGCTTATTTGTTTTCAAAAGCCAGTGCCCCGTTATTGATCCATAAAGTAATTCTGCCCATACGGTCATAAGGTGGGAAAGTGTGCATGCCGCAGGTTATGACATCCATATGACCATCATTGTTGAAATCACCGGGTTCGCAACAGAGTAGATGACTCGGATTATTGGTTATCTCATGCCTTATGAATTGTTTATTATCGATGTTCTCCAGCCATATCATGCTTTGCGATTCCGGTTTATCCCATAAGTTCCATGTGGCAACTGCAAAAAAATCAATATCATCATCATTATCAATATCGGCTGGCTTCATATACGTTGCGCCGGTAAAATAACACAACCTCCGGAATTCAAAAACCATGGCTCCCTTATTTTCAAGAATATTCACACCATGCCATGGACGTCCTTGCGGCGGAATATAATCAAAGGCATCCCCGTTGGTATAGAGTATATCTTCATCACCATCTTTATCATAATCACATATTGACAGCATACTCGAACCAAAATCCTGATTACTCGATCCAAACAGGAGTTTTGCCCGGAAATTTCGATTATTATCATTAATGAAACAGTAAATTTCTTCCCATTCCTGACTTACCAGTGCAATGATATCCAGATCCCTGTCTTTATCTATATCAAGGATCTCCACATTTATTGGCCCGGAAAGATTTTGCAGGATATGATTCTTAAACTTCCAGTTCCCAAGGTTTTCGATCCAGCGTATTTCGCCATCATCATATCCAAACTGGGCAACTGCAAGATCCATATCTCCGTCATTATCAAGGTCTCCACCCCTGACATCCGAAACACGTGCGATCTTCTCAACTATTATGTGTTTGGTGAATTCAGAGACACCATTATTCTCGAGAATAACAACCGATCCTATTTTGTCATTATTTGGGAATAACATTCCCAGAACACCAACAAGAAGGTCCTTATCTCCATCAAAATCAAAATCGACTGCCTGAACATGCGAAGGTGCCGTAATGGCATCTGCAAGTATTTTTTCAGTGTAGGTTCCTGCCGGAAACTGACGGATCCAGGAGACAAAATTTTGTTTTGCATCGCAGACCAGAATGTCCGTCAGGCTGTCGTCATCGAGATCTATGGGCTGAATATGTGAAATAAGCGGAGGCTCGGTGAAACCCTGACCAATTTGTGAAGGATCCAGAAAATCTACCTTTTCACCGGTCGAGCTGGTCGAAGTCAGACCGGAATCATCTTTACTGTGCCCTAACCTGTTAGTTAAACGGTATACTATTTCTCTCCGGCTTAAGCCGCTCCGCTTTGCCTGGTAGTTCAGGAATAACAGCGGAATTCCAATAATTATAATAAGTATGATAGTTAGAAGAATGTAGTTCCTGGTTCTTTTATTTCGCCTTGAAAATTCCCGCCGTTTTTCTGTCATTTATTTCTTTGTTTCTCTTCTGCCTTTAATATTATTTTATTCCCTAAAAATAATTAAAACTGGTTCAGGAGAAATAGTTACTCATTAAATATTCGCTATTATTGCAGTGAAACTTAACAAAATATGTCATTAATGCGTATTTTGTCAATGCTAAATACTGATCCAGTTTATTCCTGTGAATAAATTCCATATATCAAGTACTTACCTCCTGGTTATACTTTTATTCGGTTTGATACCTGCCATAGCATGCCAGTTTTTTACGAAGGAACCCGGCAACAAGTATATCCATATGCGGAACTTTCGTTATGGCAAGGATCCATCTGTTATCAGATGCAACAGGGGCGATACTCTGAATATTACCTTTTCCACTGAAGATACGGGACATTCATTTTACCTCGAGGAATTTGATATTGATGCTAAGATAAGTCCGGCCCGTGATATGGTTGAGGTCTTCCGGACAAGTGATCCCACACTGGATCCTTATCTGACACGGGAACTGGTATTTGTTGCAAAACATCCCGGAATATTGAATTACCTGATTTCAAAAAGCAACTTCAGGTGCCATGTATGGTGCGGACCTATGCATGCTTTTGAATCAGGTAAGCTGGTGATAATGCCAAACACTCTTTTAATATTCAGTCTTGGTTGCATCGCTGGCATATTCTTTCTATGGATTAAAGGCATTTTCAGTAATAAAGCCCAGGGAAGGCATAATGATTCAGGTTACAATGATATCCTTAAAAGAGAAGGTATAACAAAAAAACTGTTAACATCCAGATGGCTGCAGATCATATTTACTATTGTTGCCATGATATTGATATACATCGTGATCCTGACATCCTTGCTGGGAACCAAGATGTCGGGGCGTAACCTTGGTGTCCTTATGATGTGGGCAGTCTGGCTTTTCCTGCTTGTCGCGATCCTGACTCCTTTTTTAGGCAGAATCTGGTGTACAATATGCCCTCTTCCATTTTTTGGTGATCTGATCCAGCGGAGATCATTCTTTAATCCATCAGTGGGCAAAACTAATGGATATAATAACCACTTTCATGGTTTCTTTCTTAAATGGCCTGCCAGATTACAAAACAACTGGATTAAACTGATTATTTTCCTGTTACTTGCCACATTTTCAACAACCATGGTCGCCAATCCCAGGGTTTCGGCTTTTGCAGTAATCATGTTAATTCTGGTACCGACGATCATGGCAGTTTTCTGGGAATTAAGAGCGTTCTGCCAGTATGTCTGCCCGGTAAGTGTTTTCGTGGGACCATTTTCCAGGATGAGTATGCTGGCCTTGCGCAACAGGTCACAACAGGTTTGCGACAACTGCACGGCCACCTATTGTAAACAAGGTAATATAAAAGGTTGGGCATGCCCGTACAGCCTTAATGCCGGTGAAATAAAGGAAAATACAGATTGCGGAATGTGTTTTGAATGTTTAAGAAGTTGTACCTATAATAATATAACCTTATACAAAAGACCTTTTGCTTCAGAGCTTGGAACCCGTAATTATGCTGATGCCTGGGGAACGATAGTCGTTTTTACACTTGCGATAGTCTATTGTATATTGTATGAGGGTCACTGGCCGGTAATCCGTGATTTTGTTAATATTCTTGATAAAAAGAATTGGGATCTGTTCGGCATTTATGCATTGGTTATCTGGACGTTATCACTGGTTATAGTTCCCGGTATATTTTATTTGCTGTCATTTTTGGCTGTCAGATTATCAGGAATCAGGATTAGTGTAAGGGAAGTGTTCCTTGCCTCATCCGGAAGTCTTCTCCCATTAGGTCTTATGCTGTGGATTGCATTTGTTATCCCGATGTTGTTTGTTAACATAACTTTTATCATACAGTCGATTTCAGATCCTTTCGGATGGGGGTGGGATTTCCTTGGAACTGCAAATATCCCGTGGCACCAATTTGTCCCCAGGCTTGTTCCATGGCTCCAGGCATTATTGGTGCTTTCCGGACTAATCCTGAGTCTGAGAAATCTGAATAATACATGGCAAAATAGTAAGTTTGCTTCAAAACAGCTGTTCTCTTTCACATTGCCAATTGCAATTTTTATAGGTGTAACCTCCGTTTTTATGATCTTTTTTTTCACCAATTAATAATATTGCGATAGCAAAATATTATTTTCAGGTCCTATATTCTCACGTTTATTAAGAAGAATAAGAAAATATTGTTCTTTTCTGCAGCAGTGATCTTTTTCCTGATCCTGCTGGATCTTGTTCTTGCATTTCCATATAGAACCAGAATTCCTGATCTGCCTGATGCAAAGAACATCACAGATGTGGTAAAGGATCAGATAAAACCAGCTTCACGGAAGGCTCATTATATTCCTTCGGCCCACAATCTTGGAATTCTTGGAATGATTTACCATTCGAGTGCTTATTATGATAAGGCTGCTGAATGTTATAGCCTCGCTTCCAAAAAGAACAGTTCAAAATGGATCTGGAGTTACTACCTTGGGTACCTGAATAAAGAAATGGGAGAATCAGAAAAAGCAATCACAAATTTCAGCACCGTTGTACAAAAGAATCCGGGCGCATACCACGCCTGGTATTATCTCGGTGAAATATATCATGATCTGGGACAAGACCTCAAAGCCGAAGATGCTCTTAACAGGATCCGTTCCCTGAAAGAGAACAAGGTTCCGGCAAACCCTATATTCAGGATTGATCACTTCCCCCTGCGTACCTATGGCTCGTATCTGCTGGCAAAATTACATTCATCAACCGGCCAAAATGAAAACTCTGAAGATATACTTAAAGAGTTAATAAACTTTTCGCCCAACTTCGGGCCAGCTTATCGCCTGCTCGGTAGCATTTATCAGACAAGGGGTGATTCAGTTGCGGCAAAAGAATATATACATCAGGCAAATGATAATATATATTCCACAACTCCTGCAGATACTCTGTTTGATATGATTGCGCTCAGATCAAGGTCTGAGATGTTTATCCTTAAACAAATTGATGAGGCAGATTATACCTATTATTATGATTGGGCACTGACACTTACAGACCATGCGCTAAACTATTTGCCTGATAATAAATACCTGATATCTAAAACTATAAAGCTTTTACTCAAAACAGGTGCGGGCTCCTCCGCCATATCTTTTCTGGACAGCCACCTGGATAGCTTTAAAGACGATTTTACCGAGGTCAAACAAGTTGCTGATTTGCTGTACGAAAATAAATTTTATTCACAATCAGGAACATATTACAGCCGTGCTTTGGAGTTACAACCTGAAAACACAGAAATACAAGCGAATCTGATATTCGGACTGCTGAATGAAGGTAAAGAACAGCAGGCTTTATCCTTATTGGACGGATACCTTAATAATTATGGGAATAATCCACTGGTTCTTACTAATGCTGTTTATATAATGCTTCTATTGAGAAAAGAAGACAAAGCCGAATACTTCCTTGAAAAATTAAGAAAACTCTCACCAACTGACACAAAAACATTTCTGCTATCCGGTTATATAGCCCAACAAAAAGGTGAATTAGATGAAGCCCGGGAATTGTTTGAAAAATCTTTTAATAATCCTGAAAAAGAATTATTAGCCGCACAATCTTTGGGAGATATCCTTATAAGGCAAAAAAAGTGGAAAAAGTCAATTGATCATTTTAAAATGGCGTTGGAATATTTTCCAAACGAGCCAAATATTATTGAAAAACTAGGATCTCTGCTTATTATGTGTCCTGACAGCACCTTGAGAGATTACCAGGAGGGAGCGGAATACCTCGAAAGGCTGGTAATTCACAGAACCTGTCCACCTGAAACAAAGATATATGCAGGAAGAAGCCTGACACATGCCTACTATTATCTTGGGGATAAAACCAAGGCAGCTTTTTATGCAGGTTATACTATAAACCTTGTGCAGAACTATAATTTCCCCGTGAAGATCATTAACGAGTTACAGGATCTGCTAAGATAACTGAACAAACAAAAGGACTAATTTTTCCCTATTTCTTCCTCACCTTTACTCCTGCCTGGTCTTCATACTACTGGATTATACCACCATGATCGTCTTTTCCTTTACCGTTAAGCTGCAGCGCCTTCATGATCTCCAATACCTGATATGTAAGTGATACAGGTACTTCGAGTTCCATTGCTGTATCCAGAGCATTAAGCAGATTTTTTACCATGGGCCTGCCCATTATGCCCAATCCTATAAATCCTATCTTGTCCATTTTACACTCTTTTTTGAAATTGTTATTAATTGAATATCAGCATGGTGATCCAAACTGCTATTCCAGCACTTACTCCCAATACCAGAGTACCGGTACTTTGAAGCTTGTAACCGGTCTTTACATCCATCCTTGACATCTGCGTGACAACCCAGAAGAAACTGTCGTTGGCATGGGAGACGACCATAGCCCCGGCACCTATTGCCAGCACGATCAACGCTTTTGCCACTTCCGAACTGAAACCCAATGATGACAGTAAAGGAGCGATTATGGATGCGGTTTTTATAATTGCGACAGTGGATGATCCCTGTGCTGTCTTTATGGTAGCTGCAATAATGAACGGCAGCCATATACCCAGATTTGCATTTGAAAGAGCACTTCCAATGGTATCTGCCAGTGATGAATTCTGCAACACCTTTCCAAAAGCTCCGCCGGCTCCTGTTATAAGGATAATTGTCGCAGCATTTAGCAGACCTTCTCCAACCCATCCTTCAACCGAGAGAATACCCTCCTTCCTTTTCTTTGGAAGGAGAAACGCCAGCAATACGCCAATAAGCAGTGCAATTGTTGGCTCACCGATAAAACCGAAAAACAGTTTAATTACTCCTTCTCCGAGAGGTTTTGTCGGGAAATCCGAAACAGAT
>Ga0154631_1041_pt2 | contig 12651 bp, 9 predicted proteins | sample Rifle2008BG13ft_FD_116060 | JGI IMG/M metagenome (GOLD analysis project Ga0154631, IMG submission 116060) | Bacteroidetes bacterium RBG_13_42_15 | reverse complement strand
ATATTGATCTGATTAGGATTTTTAGGATCTGACATATCTTGCACTTTTAAAGTTTTATCTCCTGGAATCCGATTCAGTTTCAACCGGAATGTCAGTCAGGTTTTCATACTCTTCGAGCGAACCAACAATAATGCTGTTGTACTGACGCTGACCTGTTCCTGCCGGTATAAGATGTCCTACAATAACATTTTCTTTCAGACCTTCAAGCTTGTCGACCTTACCAAGTATTGCAGCTTCGTTAAGCACTTTAGTAGTCTCCTGGAATGATGCTGCCGAGAAGAAGCTGTTGGTCTGAAGGGCAGCCCTTGTGATTCCCTGCAGAACCTGGTTGGAGGTAGCAGGTACCGCGTCCCTTGCCTCAATGACTTTGAGGTCGCGGCGTTTAAGGACTGAATTTTCATCCCTCAGCTTGCGGGCTGTGACAATCATACCCGGACGAAGAGTCTGGGAATCGCCGGCGTCAACAATATACTTCTTGCCGTAGATCCAGTCGTTTTCATCCATAAACTCAAGTTTGTCAACAACCTGGCGTTCAAGGAATTTAGTGTCACCCGGGTCAACAATTTCGACTTTTCTCATCATCTGGCGGACAATGATCTCAAAGTGCTTGTCATTTATTTTCACACCCTGCAGGCGGTATACTTCCTGGATCTCATTTACAATATATTCCTGGACTTTTGTAGGGCCCTTGATTGCCAGGATATCCGACGGTGTAATTGCTCCGTCGGAAAGAGGTACACCTGCTTTCACATAGTCATTCTCCTGTACAAGGATCTGTTTTGAAAGCGGAACAAGGTATTTTTTTATCTCTTCTGTTTTCGACTTGATTGAGATTTCCCTGTTGCCTCTTTTTATTTTGCCGAAAGTGACCTCACCATCAATCTCCGAGACGATTGCAGGATTTGAAGGATTACGTGCTTCGAACAACTCTGTAACTCTCGGAAGTCCTCCGGTTATGTCACCTGATTTACCTACAGCCCTTGGGATTTTTGCCATTACCTCCCCTGCTTCGACCATCTTATCGGTGTCAATCACCAGATGTGACCCGACGGGAAGATTATATATCCTGAGCTCTTCACCTTTAGGTCCCAGTATTTTTATCGCCGGATTTTTAGTCTTATCCCTGCTTTCGATGATCACCTTTTCCTTAAAGCCAGTCTGTTCATCTGATTCCTCCCTGAAAGTAACACCTTCGATAAGATAATCATAAGCTACTTTCCCGTTAAGTTCGGCAATGATGACAGCGTTGAAGGGATCCCATTCACAGATCAGCTTGCCTTTTTCAACCTCCTGTCCTGGTTTTACATACAGCTTCGAACCATAGGGTATGGTGTGGGTAGTCAGAGCGATCCCGGTTTTCTTATCTATTATCCTGAGTTCAGCGAGGCGGCCGATAACAATATCGATATCGCCTTTCTCGATGTCTTTTTTGGGAACTGATCTCAGTTCCTCTATCTCGGCAATTCCGCTGTACCGGGCAACCAGCCTCGATTCGGTCGTAATATTTGAAGCGGTACCTCCCACGTGGAATGTACGGAGGGTAAGTTGTGTTCCGGGTTCACCGATACTCTGAGCCGCAATGACTCCTACTGCTTCACCTTTCTGAACCATCCGGCCGGTGGCAAGGTTACGTCCGTAACACTTGGCGCATACGCCTTTTTTCGATTCACAGGTAAGAACCGAACGGATCTCAACCTGTTCAATTGGTGAATCTTCAATTTTTTTTGCAAGTTCTTCAGTTAATTCCTGTCCAGCCTCTACTATCTGATCACCGGTAAGAGGATGGAAAACGTCATGAACAGTTGTACGTCCAAGTATTCTTTCGTACAGCGATTCAACCACTTCTTCGCTTTTCTTTATGGCAGTGGCAACCAATCCTCTCAAAGTCCCGCAATCCTCTTCATTTATTATCACATCCTGCGAAACATCAACCAGACGGCGTGTCAGGTATCCTGCATCGGCTGTTTTAAGAGCCGTATCGGCAAGACCTTTTCGGGCACCGTGTGTTGAAATAAAGTATTCAAGAACCGACAACCCTTCCTTGAAGTTAGAAAGGATAGGGTTTTCGATGATCTCTGAACCTGTTGAACCAGATTTCTGAGGTTTTGCCATAAGGCCCCTCATTCCCGAAAGCTGGCGGATCTGTTCTTTGGATCCTCTTGCTCCCGAGTCGAGCATCATATAAACTGAGTTGAAACCCTGTTTGTCATTCGACAGCTGTTTCATCAGCGACTGTGTCAGCCTTGCATTTACATGCGTCCAGATGTCAATGATCTGATTATAGCGTTCATTATTTGTGATGAATCCCATGCTATAGTTATTCAGCACTTCCTCAACCTGCTCATAACCCTCGGTGACAAATTTTGTTTTTTCCTCAGGGATGATTACATCATCAAGGTTAAACGACAATCCTCCCTTAAATGCTGAATAGAACCCAAGATTCTTTATGGCATCCAGGAAAGCTGCAGTTTTCGCTGTTCCTGCGAGTTTCAGAACCCGGCCGATTATATCCCTGAGCGATTTCTTGGTGAGGATCTCATTAATAAATCCAACCTCTTCAGGTACAAACTGATTAAATATGACGCGGCCTACTGATGTTTCGACGAGATGATTGACAAAATCACCGTCAATCCGGTCGTTTACTTTAACTTTAATAATAGCATGAAGGTCTACTTTCCCTTCGTTATAGGCTATGGTTACCTCTTCGGGTGAATAGAAAACAAGACTTTCACCCTTCACTTTATCTGTTGCTGTTCCTTTTCTTCCCTTGGTAATGTAGTAGAGGCCAAGAACCATGTCCTGCGAAGGAACAGTAATAGGCGCACCGTTTGCGGGATTAAGGATATTATGAGATGCCAGCATAAGCATCTGGGCTTCAAGTATTGCACCATTTCCAAGAGGGAGGTGAACAGCCATCTGGTCACCATCGAAGTCAGCGTTGAAAGCTGTACAAACCAGCGGATGAAGCTGTATTGCCTTTCCTTCAATAAGTTTTGGCTGGAAAGCCTGTATCCCCAGTCTGTGGAGTGTGGGTGCACGGTTCAGAAGAACCGGATGGCCTTTAAGAACATTTTCGAGGATATCCCATACGACCGGATCTTTCCGGTCAACGATCTTCTTAGCCGATTTAACAGTCTTTACAATTCCCCTTTCGATAAGCTTCCTGATGATGAACGGTTTGTAAAGTTCAGCCGCCATATCTTTCGGGAGGCCGCATTCGTGAAGGTCCAGCTCAGGACCAACTACGATAACTGAGCGGGCAGAATAGTCGACCCTTTTACCGAGCAGGTTCTGACGGAACCGTCCCTGTTTTCCTTTGAGACTGTCGCTCAGCGATTTAAGAGGACGGTTGGCATCCGTCTTTACAGCATTTGCTTTCCTTGAGTTATCGAATAAAGAATCGACAGCTTCCTGTAACATTCTTTTTTCATTCCTCAGAATAACTTCGGGCGCCTTGATCTCGATCAGCCGTTTCAGGCGGTTGTTCCTGATAATTACCCTGCGGTACAGATCATTCAGATCGCTTGTGGCAAAACGTCCGCCATCGAGAGGGACGAGAGGCCTGAGTTCAGGCGGAATGACCGGCACAACTTTGATTATCATCCATTCGGGTTTGTTCACATGTTTTGAATCCCTGAAAGCTTCAACAACCTGAAGACGTTTAAGAGCCTCATTTTTACGCTGTTGCGAAGTTTCAGAGTTTGCCCTGTGCCTGAGTGAATATGAAAGTTCGTCGAGATCGATACGGCTGAGGAGCTTATACAGGGCTTCTGCTCCCATATCGGCAACGAACTTATCGGGATGATTTTCTTCCAGATACTGGTTTTCTTTCGGAAGCGATTCAGTGATCTCAAGATATTCTTCTTCTGTCAGGAAATCAAGATACTTGACTCCATCCACTGCCTTAACTCCCGGGTTTATGACCACATATCTCTCATAGTAGATTATAGAGTCAAGTTTTTTCGTCGGAAGTCCGAGCAGATAACCAATCTTATTCGGCAATGATCTGAAGTACCAGATATGAGCAATAGGCACAACCAGTGAAATATGACCCATTCTTTCGCGGCGCACCTTCTTTTCAGTCACTTCGACACCGCACCGGTCGCACACTATCCCTTTGTAACGGATCCTTTTATATTTTCCGCAATGGCACTCATAGTCCTTGACAGGACCAAAAATCCTTTCACAGAAAAGCCCATCACGTTCCGGTTTATAGGTCCGGTAGTTAATTGTTTCAGGTTTCAGCACTTCACCGCTTGAACGATCGAGTATTTCCTCAGGTGAAGCCAGACCTATTGAGATCTTTGAGTAACTTGTTTTTGCTTTGTTATCTCTTCTGAATGACATATACTGAAATTTTATTTATTCAATAATTAAAAATAATAAGTAGGGAACCTGGTTAATCAAGAATGACACTTAATCCCAGACCTCTGAGCTCATGCAGCAATACGTTAAGTGACTCGGGAATTCCTGGCTGAGGCATAGGTTCGCCTTTTACAATTGACTCGTATGCTTTTGCACGACCGATAACATCATCTGATTTTATAGTCAGTATCTCCTGGAGAATATGAGCAGCGCCGAATGCTTCGAGTGCCCATACTTCCATTTCACCGAATCTCTGGCCGCCAAACTGGGCTTTTCCTCCCAGCGGCTGCTGTGTTATCAGTGAATAAGGTCCGATAGAACGGGCGTGCATTTTATCATCAACCATATGTCCAAGTTTAAGCATATATATCACCCCTACTGTAGCAGGTTGATCGAATCTTTCACCTGTGCCTCCGTCGTAAAGATAGGTCTTGCCATATTTCGGGAGACTGGCTTTTTCAGTATATTCGGTGATCTGATCTATTGTGGCCCCATCAAAGATCGGCGTGGAGAACTGAAGTCCAATCTTCTTTCCCGCCCATCCGAGGACTGTTTCATAGATCTGCCCAAGGTTCATCCTCGAAGGCACACCAAGCGGATTAAGAACAATATCTACAGGTGTCCCATCTTCAAGGAATGGCATATCTTCCTGACGGACTATTCTTGCCACAATACCTTTGTTACCATGACGGCCTGCCATCTTATCGCCTACTTTTATCTTGCGTTTCTTGGCTATGTATACTTTTGCCAGGCGTACTATACCTGCAGGCAGCTCGTCACCTATGGTAATATTGTATTTTTTGCGTTTAAAAACACCATCAATCTCCTTATACTTGATAATGTAATTATGCAGCAGCTGTTTGATGCTGTCGTTTTTCTTCTTATCGGTGGTCCACTTATTGGGATTAATATTGAGAAAATCTATCTCCTGAAGCTGTTTCAGCGTAAACTTGCTCCCTTTCGGAATGATGTCAACGTTGAGATAGTCTTTAACTCCCTGTGATGTTTTTCCGTTTACCAGGATAAAGAGCTTATCAACAAGCCGTGCCTTCAGTTCATCAGAGCTCCTGTTGAAATCATTTTCAATCTTGTCGAGAAGAGGCTTCTCAACTGCTTTAGCCTTCCTGTCTTTTATTGCCCTGGTAAACAGTTTTTTATCAATAACAACGCCTTCGAGCGACGGACCTGCTTTAAGAGAAGCATCTTTAACATCACCTGCCTTATCACCAAAAATTGCCCTTAGCAGTTTTTCTTCCGGGGAAGGGTCTGATTCTCCTTTTGGCGTGATTTTGCCGATCAGGATATCACCCGGCATAATATGGGCTCCAATCCTGATAAGGCCGTTTTCATCAAGGTGTTTGGTAGCTTCTTCACTGACATTGGGAATATCGGAGGTCAATTCCTCCAGACCGCGTTTTGTATCGCGGACCTCCAGAAGATATTCATCGATGTGCACCGAAGTAAACATATCTTCCTGAACAACTTTTTCGGAGATGACGATAGCATCCTCAAAGTTGTATCCCTTCCAGGGCATAAAGGCAACCTTGAGGTTGCGCCCCAGGGCAAGTTCTCCGTTCTTTGTGCCATATCCTTCAGTAAGAACCTGTCCTTTAGTGACTTTTTCACCTTTCTTCACTACCGGAACAAGGTTAATGCATGTATTCTGATTTGTCTTTTTATACTTGGGAAGTACATACCGTTTGATATCATCATCAAAGCTTACAAATTTCTCCTCGTCAGTGCGGGTATAGCGTATGACTATCTCGTTTGAATCGACGAATTCAACTATACCATCGCCTTCGGCAGTGTAGAGGATCCTGCTGTCTTTGATCACCTGTCCTTCAAGACCGGTTCCCACAATCGGCGATTCCGGATTAATAAGCGGAACGGCCTGACGCATCATGTTCGATCCCATCAGTGCCCTGTTGGCATCGTCGTGTTCAAGGAACGGGATCAGTGACGCAGCAATTGAAGCGATCTGGTTAGGAGCAACATCCATAAGATCGACTTTGGTGACCTCTTCAAAAGGATAATCCGCCTCATATCTGCATTTTGCCCTTGGATTCTCAAAATGGCCATCCTTTAACAGCGGCGCATTAGCCTGGGCAATCATTTTTTCCTCCTCTTCCTCGGCGCTAAGCCATACTATGCCTTCCTGACTGAAATCAACCTTGGCATTATCAACCTTCAGATATGGTGTTTCAATAAATCCGAGGTCGTTTATTTTAGCATAGACGCAGAGAGATGAAATAAGACCTATATTGGGTCCTTCAGGAGTTTCAATCGGACAAAGCCTTCCATAGTGGGTATAATGGACGTCCCTGACTTCGAATCCGGCTCTCTCGCGCGACAGACCGCCTGGTCCGAGAGCTGACATACGCCGTTTGTGCGTCATCTCAGCCAGCGGATTGGTCTGATCCATGAATTGTGACAGCTGATTCGTTCCGAAGAATGAATTTATTACTGATGAGAGAGTTTTTGAATTGATGAGATCAACCGGTGTAAATACCTCGTTATCCCTGACATTCATTCTTTCGCGTATAGTACGGGCCATACGTGCGAGGCCAACGCCGAATTGGGCATACAATTGTTCTCCAACCGTACGTACCCTCCTGTTGCTCAGGTGATCTATATCATCTATGTCGGTTTTGGAGTTGATAAGCTCAATCAGATAACCGATAATTTTAATAATGTCTTCCCTGGTAAGGATCTTGACATTCATCTCGGTGTTAAGGCCAAGCTTTTTATTAATCCTGTAACGGCCGACCTCACCCAGATCATATCTCTTATCAGAAAAGAACAGTTTATCTATCACGTCGCGTGCAGTTGCCTCATCAGGAGGTTCAGCGTTGCGGAGCTGACGGTAAATATATATAACTGCTTCTTTTTCAGAGTTACAAGGATCTTTCTGAAGGGTGTTATAAATAATTGCAAAATCTGAAAGAGTTGAATCCTCTTTATGCAGAAGTATTGCTTTTGCACCTGAATCAACTATCATATCGACATGTTCAGATTCGATTACTGTTTCCCTGTCGAGAATTACTTCATTCCTTTCAATTGAAACTACTTCTCCCGTATCCTCGTCAACAAAATCCTCGACCCATGTTTTCAAAACCCTTGCGGCAAGTTTGCGGCCAACAAGTTTCTTGATATTGGTTTTTGAGACCTTATGCTCTTCGGCAAGGTTGAATATTTCGAGGATCTCTTTATCGCTTTCAAAACCTATTGCCCTGAGAAGGGTGGTCACCGGAAGCTTCTTCTTTCTGTCGATGTATGCATACATAACATTGTTGATGTCTGTTGCAAATTCTATCCACGAACCTTTGAAGGGTATTATTCTTGCAGAGTACAATTTAGTCCCGTTGGCATGGATGCTCTGACCGAAGAATACACCCGGAGACCTGTGCAACTGGGAGACAACAACACGTTCAGCGCCGTTTATGACAAATGTGCCCCTTTCAGTCATATAAGGCACTGTTCCGAGATAGACATCCTGGATAACAGTATCGAAATCCTCGTGTTCAGGATCGGTGCAATAGAGTTTAAGCTTTGCCTTAAGAGGGACACTGAATGTCAAACCGCGCTCTATACACTCATCAATGGTATACCGCGGAGGGTCAATGTAATAATCGAGGAATTCGAGAACGAAATTATTTCTTGTATCGGTAATGGGGAAGTTTTCTGTAAAGACCTTAAAGAGTCCTTCTTTTTTCCTGTTTTCAGGAGTGGTTCCAAGCTGGAAAAACTCTCCGAACGATTTCAACTGAACTTCCAGAAAATCGGGATAATCAAGCTGATTTTTCCTGGAGGCAAAACTAATTCTTTCAGTATTTTTTGAGGACATTTATAAAAGATTAAGTGAACTTATAATTAAAAGAACGAAAAGGCCTAGTTCCGCCATCTGGCGAAACTAAACCTAAAACCCAAAAAACAGGTATAACTTATTTAAGTTCAACTTCAGCTCCTGCTTCTACCAATTGGTTTTTAATAGCTTCTGCTTCATCTTTTGATACACCTTCTTTTACAGGACCCGGAGCTGCGTCAACAACTGCTTTAGCTTCTTTCAGTCCAAGACCGGTGATATCCTTAACGAGTTTAACAATCTGTAATTTCTGACCACCAGCAGCTTTCAGGATAACATCGAATGTTGTTTTCTCTTCAGCTTTGGGAGCTTCGCCACCGGCGGCGGGACCAGCAACAGCTACTGCAGTTGCTGCGGGTTCAATGCCATACTCTTCTTTAAGTATTTTTGCCAGTTCGTTTACCTCTTTAACAGTCAGGTTAACCAGTTCGTCTGCAAATTTCTTAAGATCTGCCATATTTATTGAATTTTAATTTGATTATACTTTTATTACTTTTCCTTTTTTGATAGTGTTTCAAGAACACCATGAATTTTACTTCCACCTGATTGTAAGGCTGATATAACGTTCCTGGCAGGTGACTGGAGAATAAGAATAATATCTCCTATCAGTTCCTGTTTTGTCTTGACAGAGACAAGAGCATCAAGCATATTGTCGCCGACATAAACTGATTCCTGAACGTAAGCGCCTTTAAGTACAGGCTTATCATGTCGCTTCCGGAATTCCTTTATTAACCGTGCAGGAGTGTTTCCGGTCTGTGTAAACATGATGGACGTGGTGCCTTTAAGAACCGGATAAAGTTCATTAAAGTCACCCTCAGACATTTCCAGTGCTCTTTTAAGCAAAGTATTTTTTACAACGACCAGTTTAATATCATTTTCAAAACACTTTCTTCTCAGATCACTTGTGTCAGCGGCATTCAGCTGAGCAGTATCAGTCAGATAGAAGTGGCTGTACTCTTTTAGTTTCTCAGCAAGGCTGTCAATGATAGCATTTTTTTCTTCCCGTCTCATAATTCTTTTTCGAGTTTAACTTAACCAATTAATCATCAAGACCTTTAGGATCGACCTTAATACCAGGGCTCATTGTGCTTGAAAGGAAGAGGCTACGGATGTAGGTTCCTTTAGCAGCAGCCGGTTTCAGTTTGTTTACCATATGGATAAACTCCCTTGCATTCTCGACGATCTTTTGTGCCTCGAAAGAGACTTTTCCGATTGAGGTATGAATGATCCCGCTTTTATCAACTTTGAAATCAATCTTACCCTGCTTCACTTCTTTAACAGCCTTACCAATTTCCATAGTTACAGTTCCACTTTTGGGGTTCGGCATCAGTCCGCGGGGACCGAGTATTCGACCTAACTGACCGACTTTACCCATTACGGATGGCATGGTTATGATAACATCAACATCTGTCCAACCAGCCTTGATCTTTTCCACATATTCATCAAGACCAACATAATCAGCACCGGAGCTTTTCGCTTCGGTCTCCCTGTCGGGAGTGCACAAAACGAGAACCCGTGTTTGTTTTCCGGTTCCGTGAGGAAGGGAAACAACACCTCGAACCATCTGATTGGATTTTCTTGGATCGATACCTAACCTTACATCCAGGTCGATAGAAGCATCAAATTTTGTCGTGGTAATTTCTTTCACCAGCGACGATGCTTCAGTCAACGTATAAAGCTTATTCCTGTCGAGTTTCCCGAAGGAAAGCTTCTGGTTTTTGGTAAGTTTAGTCATTTTTTCTGCTAATTAATTATTTACCGGGAGTTCCTGTTACGGAAATTCCCATGCTTCTGGCGGTACCAGCAACCATCTTCACAGCTGACTCGAGTGTAAAACAGTTCAAGTCTTCCATTTTTTCCTTAGCAATTGATTTAACCTGGTCCCATGTAACGGTTGCCACTTTTTCCCTGTTAGGTTCCTTGGAACCCTTTTTGGATTTGGCTACCTCAAGAAGCTGAACAGCTACCGGTGGTGTTTTGGTTACAAAATCGAATGATTTGTCAGCATATACTGTGATAACTACCGGTATTACTTTTCCAGCCTTGTCCTGGGTCCTCGCATTAAATTGCTTACAGAAATCCATGATATTCACACCTTTAGAACCTAAAGCAGGCCCTACAGGTGGAGATGGATTAGCTCCTCCGCCACGAATCTGCAATTTGATAAGTCCAGCAATTTCTTTTGCCATAATTTATAATTTGCTTGTTTATTGCGAGAGTATGACTGTTATTCAGGAAGCATTATGAATATTATAACCGTCAATATCTTCTGTTAATTTTCTTTTTCAACCTGCATAAAACTAAGTTCAAGGGGGGTTTTTCTACCGAAGATCTTTACCATCACCTTGAGTTTTTTCTTTTCATCATTTACCTCTTCAATAATGCCAGTAAAGCTGTTGAATGGTCCGTCAATAACTTTTACGGATTCACCGACAAAGAACGGAACATTAAGTTCCTCATCGCTGGCATTAAGTTCATCTACTTTCCCGAGTATCCTGTTTATTTCCGATTTTCTGAGAGGTACAGGTTCACCATCATGGGAACCAAGAAATCCTATAACATTCGGAATATTTCTCAGAAGATGCGGTATTTCTCCGGTAAGAACAGCTTCCACAAGGACATACCCCGGGAAGAAAGTTCTTTCCTTGCTTATTTTTTTCCCTGACCGTATCTGGTAGACTTTTTCAGTCGGAATAAGAACCTGGGAGATAAATTCTTCAAGTTTCAGTCGGGCCACTTCATTGTCAATATATTCCTTCACCTTTTTCTCTTTCCCCCCAATAGCACGAAGTACATACCACTTCTTTATATTCTCGCTCATCGGAATAGATCCCCTGTTTAGTATAACAAACTGTATATGAATTCCATAATATTGCTAAAACCCAGGTCCATAAGAGCAACTATGAGTGCAATAATCAATGTAGCGACAAGAACCAGCACTCCGCTGTTCTGCAGTTCACTCCATGTCGGCCATGTAACCTTGTGAATGAGCTCAGTATATGATTCCTTGAAATATCCTTTTACGTTCATTGTTTTAAATTTATTTGCACGGGAGGAGAGACTCGAACTCCCGACACCTGGTTTTGGAGACCAGTGCTCTACCAACTGAGCTACACCCGTATCGGGCAGCGCCGTGACACATCACGGCGCTACGGCTTTTCAAAACCAATTATTCCAGAATTTCAGTTACAGCTCCTGCACCTACTGTTCTTCCGCCCTCGCGGATAGCAAAACGGAGGCCTACATTAATAGCAACCGGATAGATAAGATCAACAGTAATTGTGACATTGTCGCCCGGCATCACCATTTCAGATCCTTCAGGAAGGGTTATTTCACCTGTAATATCAAGGGTCCTTACGTAGAACTGCGGGCGGTATTTGTTGTGGAACGGAGTATGACGTCCTCCTTCTTCCTTCTTAAGAACATAGATCTCAGCTTTGATCTTTGTATGCGGTGTTATTGATCCTGGCTTGGCAAGGACCATACCTCTTTTAATCTCTTTTTTATCGACACCACGGAGCAGAAGTCCGACGTTGTCGCCAGCTTCTCCCCTGTCAAGAATTTTACGGAACATTTCCACACCGGTACATACTGTTTTACGCTTTTCTGCACCAAGTCCTATCATCTCAAGTTCATCACCTGTAACAACAACGCCGGTTTCGATACGGCCTGTAGCTACTGTACCACGACCTGTGATTGAGAAGACGTCCTCAACCGGCATCAGGAATGGTTTCTGGTTATCGCGCGGGGGAATTGGTATATATGCATCAACTGCATCCATCAGTTCAGCAACTTTTTCTTCCCATTTTGCCTCTCCGTGCATTGCACCAAGAGCTGAACCGCGGATAACAGGAGCATTGTCACCATCAAATTTATAAAAATTCAGCAGATCGCGTACTTCCATTTCTACCAGATCAAGAAGTTCCTCATCGTCGACCATATCGACTTTGTTCATAAATACAAGCACCTTGGGCACGTTCACCTGGTGTGCAAGGAGGATATGTTCACGTGTCTGAGGCATAGGACCGTCAGTTGCCGCTACGACAAGAATTGCACCATCCATCTGGGCTGCACCGGTAACCATGTTCTTAATGTAGTCAGCATGACCGGGGCAGTCAACGTGTGCATAGTGACGGGATGCTGTCTGGTATTCAACGTGAGCAGTGTTAATTGTAATACCCCTCTCTTTTTCCTCAGGAGCATTATCAATTGAATCAAAATCCCTGATCTCTGAGAGACCTTTTTTATGAAGCACCATTGTGATCGCTGCGGTCAGGGTGGTCTTACCATGGTCAATATGACCAATTGTACCAATATTCACATGCGGTTTCGACCTGTCAAATTTTTCTTTTGCCATAACTCCAAGCTTATTAAAATTAACTTTATTATATATCAGTTTTACAATTATTCTCTCGTTGAGCCGG
>Ga0154631_1161_pt1 | contig 12826 bp, 2 predicted proteins | sample Rifle2008BG13ft_FD_116060 | JGI IMG/M metagenome (GOLD analysis project Ga0154631, IMG submission 116060) | Bacteroidetes bacterium RBG_13_42_15 | reverse complement strand
CAGGTCCCGACTGAGGACAACAGGCTGGTAGGTCATTTTTATTTCAGAAAATAATTTATTTTGCAATACTTTACAATACATAATGTCTGGCGGAAATTAAAATGTCAAAAGATGAAAAGGTATATGGCATATAAAAGTTTGCTGCTGCTGATCAGCCTTATGTTTTTAAATCTCAATATATTGCTGGGACAGCAGAGCTATTTAGCATATAATGTCGGGTCCAAGACAGGATTATTCACAGACGGTTTTGACGACAATTCAAACCAGTGGATAACAAACAACCAGTGGGTGAGAGGTATGGTTGAAGCTGGTTACTATACAATCACCTGCAAGAATTTTGAAGGCTCAACAGGACTTTCATTCAAGGCAGTTCCCCTGACTGAAGGCACTGATTATGAGATCGAAGCTGCGATCAAGGTCAACAGCGGAACGGGTGCGCTGGTATTTGGCATGACTGACAAATATGATCATTACCGGATTGAGATATCCGACAATAATACTCTGGAGGTCATTAAGGATACTCCTTCAAAAGGGAAGAAACCGGAAAAATTGTTTAAGGGACCTGGTATATTCCAGATAAGGCCTGATTTCTTTAATAAACTGACTGTCAGATATGTCAGCGGCTCGTATTATGTTTTTGCAAATGAAGTGCTGGTAAGCCAGTTCAATAGTATAAAACCTGAAGGCAATGGCATCGGGTTCAATGTAGGGCTCAATTCCGAAATCTCCATTGACTTTATGAATGTTTCCTACCTGAATACATCAACGTCACCGGCCCTTACCACCAGGGAAGTTACAAAACCCAACAATGTAATACCGAACATGCCGGCAGTTGCTACAGGAGCAGGGCCTGCGATAACATGGATAAGCCCGTCGAGACCGACCACCACTCTTGAATCATTCACGGCCAGGGTGAGAGCGGCAGTCAGATCAGCATCAGGTTTGAAATCGGTTTTGTTTTATGTAAACGGTGTTTCGAAAGGTGAAGGCGACATTCTGCCTTCAGCTGAAAATGATCAGACTTTCGTGGTTGAAAAGACGATAAACTTTGGTCCGGGAGAGAACAACATTTATATTGTTGCATCAAACAATGATGGTGCGGTCAAATCAGAGCTCAGGTATTTCACGAATCCTTCGGCCGTTGTTCCGGTTGTTTCATGGTCGAATCCTGAGAACGAAAACACGATAGTAAATAAAGAGAGCCTGCCGATAAGCGCATGCATTAAATCTCCTACAGAACTGAAATCGGTGAAACTGCTGGTCAACGGTAACATTCAGTCGGAGGATAATGTATTTCAGGTGTCAACTGTCGGCGACTGTAACTATAACTGGCAGAGCTCTATTGTGCTGAAGGAGGGTGACAACAATATTTATATAATTGCTACTAATGTTGCTGGAAGCATAACCTCCGAGAAGAGGGTAATAAAGCTTCAGCCTTCGCTGGGAGAGAGGCGTCTGGCGCTTGTATTCGGCAACTCACAATATCAGAGCGGCACTCCTCTCAGGAATCCTGTTAATGATGCAAACCTGATGGAGGGGACGCTTAAAGAGCTGAACTTCGATGTTATCAAGCATCTTAATGCAAGCAAAGAAGAGATGATGAACGCGATCAAAGAATTCAATGAAAAACTTCCATATTATAATGTAGCCCTCTTTTATTATGCAGGTCACGGGAACCAGGTTGAAGGTAAGAATTTCCTGATACCTGTCGATGCTAAGCTTGATAAGGAGACTGATTGTAAGTTTGAGGCGGTTGCGGTTGACTTTATTGTGGAGGAATTTGAGAAGTATCAGGAAAATACAAATGTTGTAATCCTTGATGCCTGCAGGAACAATCCGTTCAAGGCATGGTCGCGAGGTGGCGAGCAGGGATTCAAGGCTATGAGTTTTACAAGCGGGACGATAATAGCATTTGCTACATCTGAGGGAACAACAGCTGCTGACGGTAAGGGAGCGAACGGGCTCTTTACTGAGGAACTGGTTAAGCAGATGGTAATACCACAATCAATATTAAATGTTTTCATGAACACCCGTGTGCAGGTGAGGAAGCTGAGCGGCAACCAGCAGGTGCCGACTGAGTGGAATAAGCTTAACGGAGATTTCTTCTTCAAAAAGTGATTTTTTGACATAATATAAGATAGCCGTTTCTCATTTTCATATTTCCACTTCTTTAAACATTAAACACTTTAATGTTATGAAAAAGCTGTTGCTCCGATTTATCCCAGCCGCATTACTGTTTTTTATTACAGTGCAACTTAGTCCCGGTCAGGTGTTTACACATGCAACAGAGATCACGCTGACAGGTGTATCCAACAGTTCCTCGGCCTGGGGTGATTACGATAATGATGGTGATCTGGATATATTGATAACAGGCAGTAATACTTCAAAGATCTACCTAAACGACGGGGGATTGTTTACGGATATTGCAGCAGGATTGAGCGGAGTATCATACGGCTCAGTTGCCTGGGGAGATTATGACAATGATGGCGACCTTGATATTCTGCTGACGGGAAGTTATTTATCAATAATTTACCGTAACGATGCAGGTGCATTTACAGATATAGTGGCAGGGCTTCCCGGAATATATTATGGTTCAGCAGCGTGGGGAGATTATGACAATGATGGAGATCTGGATATACTGATTTCAGGAGTAACTTCTTCATCTGACAGGATTTCCAGAGTTTACAGAAACGATAACGGTATATTTACTGACATGGTAGCCGGACTTCCCGGGGTGTATCAGGGTTCTGCAGCCTGGGGAGATTACGACAATGATCATGACCTTGATATACTCTTAACTGGAGTAACAACTGCAGGCGAGAGGATTTCAAGGATCTACAGGAATGACAATGGGTGTTTCATAAATATCAATGCCGGATTATATGGCACCAGTTACAGCTCGGTTGCATGGGGTGATTATGACAGCGACGGGGACCTTGATGTTTTGATATCAGGATACAGTTATGTTACAAAGCTTTACCGTAATGACGCCGGATCATTTAATGAAGTTATTACCGGCATTCCTGGTACAATGTATAGCAGTGTTGCATGGGGAGACAGTGATAATGACGGCGACCTTGACGTGTTAATTTCCGGGTATAGCCGGACTGGATATATTACAAAGATTTATATTAGCGATTCCGGATCCTTCACAGACTCCGGTGATGATATGGTGGGTATCTCCAGGGGATGTGCCCTGTGGGGCGACTATGACAAGGATGGGGATCTGGATATATTGGTTAACGGCATGGGAATTTCCAGGATCTACAGGAATAACACTGCTGTTGCCAACAGTGTACCCGCTGCACCATCAGGTCTCACTGCAACATCTACAGGTTCAGGTATGGTACTCTCATGGAACAAGTCAACTGACTCTCAGACAGCCCAGGCGGGATTGTCATATAACCTATATATCGGAACTGCTTCCGGAGCAGTCAACAGGCGGACCCCTATGGCAATACTTCCCGGCGGATACCGCAAAATAATCAGGCAGGGTGATATCCAATCGAATTCCTGGACAATTAAAAGGCTTCCTGCCGGAACCTATTACTGGAGCGTTCAGTCCATCGATAACAATTTTGCCGGATCACCGTTTGCAACCCAGACCACCTTTACGGTTCCTTTTTCAAATTCAATAGCACCGGCCGCAGACCAGATAATAGCTGTTAACCAGTCTGCTGCAACACTGACTGTGACGGAATCGAGCACACCTGCCTCGCGCCAGTGGAAATACTCTACGGTAAAAGGTGGCCCATACAACCAGACAATAGTCGGAGCAACCGCACTTACATGTGCTCCCAGTTTTTCTTCCTCAGGTACTTATTATATTATATGCGAATCAGTAAAGAGCGGGATAGCGTTTATCAGCAATGAGGTAAAGATAATTGTTTCCGATTTCATGCTTCAGACAGGCATTGGCGGTACTCCGGCAGTTAAATCAGGCACTGTAAGATGGGGCGATTATGACAACGATGACGACCTTGATATTTTTGTTTCCGGAAACAGTACCGCAATGGGAGATATTTCAATGATCTGCAGAAATGATGCCGGGGTATTTACTGCTCTCGATTACGGACTGACCGGAGTCTCTAACAGCTCCGCAGACTGGGGTGATTATGACAATGATGGTGATCTTGACCTGGCAGTAACAGGCAGTTATACCTCTGTAATATACAGGAATGATGGAGATCTCTTTTCAAATATTGGAGCTGCACTTACAGGTGTCCAGCAGGGATCAGCAGCCTGGGGGGACTATGATAATGACGGGGATCTTGACCTGCTGCTTTCAGGCATTACCAGCGGCTCCTACAGTGTTACAATATTATACAGGAACAATTACGGCATCTTTGCTGATGCCGAAGCAAACCTTCCGGGGGCTTCTAATAGCAGTGTAGCCTGGGGAGACTATGACAATGACGGTGATCTGGATATACTATTATCAGGTGTTTCAGGTACAGCCGCTATTTCAAGGATATATCAGAATAATAACGGACTTTTTACAGATATCGGAGCAGGGCTTGCAGGTGCTTCGGGAGGCTCAGCTGCCTGGGGTGATTATGACAATGACGGTGACCTAGATATTCTCTTGACCGGAGCCGGTTTAGCATATTTGTACAATAATAATAATGGGAATTTTGCCCAGCTTTCAACAGCTTTGCCTGGAGTATATTACAGCTCAGCTATATGGGGAGATTATGACAATGACGGAGATCTTGACATCCTGGTGACAGGTAATAGTATAGTTGGTGTTATATCACGTATTTACAGGAACGAAAACGGAGTATTCAATGAAGTATCCTCCGGATTAACCGCTGTCAGCAATGGTTCTGCAGCCTGGGCAGATTACGACAATGACAGAGATCTCGATATACTGATCACCGGAGTTTCTTCAGCAGGAAATGTTTCCCTCATCTATAAGAATATAGCATCATCTCTCAATACTGCACCTTCAGCACTCTCCGGGCTGACTGCCCTTTCAGAACCTAATAAAGTAATATTCTCCTGGGAAAAATCGACAGATTCTCAGACTCTTCAGGATGGATTGACCTACAACCTCTATATTGGAACTTTACCCGGATCTATGAACATTAGATCGCCAATGTCAGCATTGCCGGGAGGATACCGGATGGTAGCTCAGAGGGGAATACAGGGCAATTCATGGTATGTGGAGGACCTTCCTGCAGGGACATATTACTGGAGTGTGCAAGCCGTTGACAACTCATTTATTGGTTCTCCATTTGCACCTGAGAACACTTTTACAGTCCAGTATTCAACAACTGTCACTCCGGGAGATATACAGAACCTGGTAATTAACAGTAGCGGGATAACATTGATAGTAACTGAAACAACTCCGGCTGACTCAAGGCAATGGAAATATTCAACAACAGCAGGAGGACCATATAATAACCTCATTACCGGAGCAACAGGAACAGATTATATGCCGTTCTTTACCGACTGGGGTACTTATTTTGTCGTATGTGAATCAACAAAAGACTCAAAAGTATACAGGAGCAATGAGGTAAGAATAAATGTTCCTGTTCTGACAGTTCTCTCAACTGCCTCAATACCCGGGACAAGATACGGATCTGTCAGATGGGGCGATTTCGACAGTGACGGAGATCTCGACATTCTCAAATGCGGAGGGGGAAATCCGACTGCAATTTATCAAAATGATGCCGGGATTTTTAATGATACAGGAATATCACTGCCTGTTGTAACCTATGGGTGTGCTCAGTGGGGAGACTATGACAATGACGGTGATCTTGATGTTTTACTGATTGGAAATTCATCAAGAATTTACAGGAATGATGGCGGCCTTACTTTTACCAACATAGGTGCACCTCTATCTTCTATGATTTACCCTAGCTGTGAGTGGGGTGATTATGATAATGATGGAGACCTGGATGTAATTGTGGCCGGGAGTACTCTTACACAGATATATAGAAACGATAACGGAAGCTTTACTGATATAAATGCTGAACTGTCTGGCGTCGATTATGGTTCTGTTGCATGGGGCGATTATGATTCTGACAAGGATCTTGATATCCTGCTGACCGGATATGGGACAACTGAAATGATTACCAGGATATACAGGAATGACAAAGGCTCTTTTACCGGGATCAATACCAATATTCCGGGCATCTATTATGGTTCCGCTGTCTGGGGAGATTATGATAACGATGGTGATCTTGATATTCTGATGTCAGGGTATACAGAAAATGGTGAGAACATAACGAGGATATACAGGAATGACAATGGGATATTCCCCGATATAGGTGCAGGATTTCCGGGTTTAAGAAATGCATCAGTCTCCTGGCACGATTATGACAATGATGGTGACCTCGATGTATTTATTTCAGGGATCAATGCCGCTACCGCCACAAACGTCTCGGAGATATACCGGGATGACAACGGGACCTTTACCTCAATTAATGCTAAACTCAATGGAATTGCATACGGTTCATCCTCGTGGGGTGATTTTGATAATGATGGTGATGTTGATCTGATAATCAGCGGTCAGTCTTCAGGTTCCGGACTGATAACGACTATTTACAGGAACAATATTACAACAGCAAATACATCGCCTTCAGTGCCATCAAACCTTCAGGCTGTGGTATCATCAAACAAGGTCGATCTTTCATGGAGTAAGTCTACTGATTCCAGGACTCCTCAGAATGGTATTTCATATAATATATATATAGGTTCCGGTCCGGGTATGTTTGATAAAAAATCGCCTATGGCGACGTTGCCCGATGGTTACAGAAAAATTCCGGCAAAGGGGAACCAGGTAAATTCCTGGACAATCAGGAACCTGACGGCAGGAACCTATAACTGGAGTGTTCAGGCAATTGACAATACCTTTGCAGGCTCAGCATTTGCAGTGGAAGGAAGCTTTACAGTGGTTTTTTCAAACTCTGTTGCTCCTGCAGGAGAACAGGTGCTGGATCTCAATCAGGACGGAGCTGTACTGACTGTTACCGAATCAGCTGTGCCGGCTTCGCGCCAGTGGAAGTACTCCACTGTCAGCGGCGGGCCCTACAACCAGGTTATCGCCGGAGCCACAGGAACAACATATACACCCAATTTTTCATCATTGGGGACATATTTTGTTGTTTGTGAATCAGTATACAATCTTAATACATACACCACAAACGAGGTTAAAATAAGAGTACCTGTATTCTCAGATAAAATAGGCCTTGAACCGGTCTACTGGGGTTCTGCTGAATGGGGAGATTATGACAATGATGGCGATCCTGATATAATAGTGACAGGATACGGTGAAGCAATTATTTACAGGAATGACGCCGGCACCTTTGTCAATATAAATGCAGGATTACCCGGAGTACAGGAAAGCACTTCAAGATGGGGAGACTACGATAATGATGGAGACCTTGATCTCTTCCTTGCTGGTTATACTTCATTATCTGGTACCATATCAAGAATATACCGCAATAATGCCGGTACATTTACTGATATAAAGGCAGGTTTTCCCGGGATTGAGGCAGGTTCTGCAGCATGGGGGGATTATGATAATGATGGAGACCTTGATATTTTGATTAACGGAAGCGGCCTTTCAGCCCTTTACCGGAATGATGACGGGATATTTAATGATGTTGAAGCTTTGCTGCCCGGGGCGGATGAATGCACTGTTGCCTGGGGTGATTATGACAAAGACGGAGATCTGGATATCCTTATAACGGGGTCAACGGGAACCTCAGGTATCTCAAAAGTATTCCGGAATGATAATGGTGAATTCTCGGATATTAATGCCGGATTAACGGATGTTTCAAGGAGTTCAGCCGCCTGGGGTGATTATGATAATGACGGGGACCTCGACATTCTGCTGGCAGGCAAGAGCGGTCTGGAACCAGTAACAATGGTATACCGTAATAATGGAGGTACTTTTACTGATATAAGCGCTGGTTTGCAGGGCGTCTATTACAGCTCTACATTATGGGGCGATTATGATAATGACGGAGACCTGGATATCCTGATTGCAGGAAATACGGGAGCGGGGGAAATATGCAGGATATACAGAAATGACGGGGGGCTTTTTACTGATATCAAAGACGGGATAAAAGGAGTGCAGCAATCTTCAATTGCATGGGGAGATTATGATAAAGATGGTGACCTGGACATCTTACTTACCGGTGCAGATGTATATGGAGTCGTGTCAATAATATATAAGAATAATGTGCCTGCTGCAAATGCTCTTCCTGCCGCACCTTCAAACCTGCAAAGTGTACCGGGCGCTAATTCAATATCACTTTCATGGGACAAATCAACCGATTCAACCACGCCTCAAAACGGGCTGACATACAATATTTATATAGGATCCTTATCCGGAAATACTGATATTTCAACACCGCAATCTTCTGTTCCAGGAGGTTACAGGAGGGTGGTCAGGGCTGAAAATCATTCAAATACCAGAATAATTAAAAATCTTCCTGCTGGCAGCTATTTCTGGAGTGTTCAGGCATTGGATAATTCCTTTGCAGGATCTGCCTTTGCTGCAGAAGCAGGTTTCACAATTAATTATTCCAATTCAATTTCACCTTCGGCAAATCAATCACTGTCTATTAATGAAGATGGAACGACATTGACTGTAAACGAGTCAAGTCCTGCCGATACACGGCAATGGAAATATTCCTTAGTCAGGGGAGGCCCGTATGACCAGATAATTCCGGGAGCAACAGGAATAACGTATACACCAAGGTTCCCGGCATGGGGTATTTATTATGTTGTTTGTGAGTCAACAAAAGATGCCATTGTATATACAAGCAATGAGGTTAAAATTAACCTCCCGGTATTCCTTGAACAGACAGGAATCAGCCTGATCGGACTCAGGTTCGGATCTGCAAAATGGGGAGATTATGATAATGATGGAGATCTTGATATTTTGCTGGTTGGAGGAAACAATGAAGTTAATGTCTCAAAGATCTACCGTAACGACAATGGTATTTTTACTGATATCAACGCAGCACTTACAGGAATTTACCAGGCAACAGCTGCATGGGGCGACTATGATAACGACGGTGATCTTGACCTTTTCCTTGCCGGATATATAAGCAGCTTGAATTATTGTGCAAAGATTTACAGGAATGATTCCGGTGTGTTCAGTGATATTGCTGCCGGACTAACAGGTCTGAACATAGCGGCAGGAGCGTGGGCTGACTACGATAATGATGGAGATCTTGATTTGGTTTTAGGTGGAATGTCAGCCTCCGGAGGTTTATATGTAACTACTTTATACAAGAATGTCAATGGTGTATTTACTGATATAAATGCAGGATTGCCCGGAATTTACCAGGGATCAATGGTCTGGGGCGACTACGATAATGATGGTGATCAGGATATTCTTATATCAGGGCGCTTGTATAACGGACAATTCTTATCAAGTATCTACCGTAACAACAATGGCACTTTTATTGATATAAGTGCCGGTCTTACCGGATTGGTGGCAAGCTCCGCTGCCTGGGGTGACTATGATAATGACGGAGACCTTGATCTCTTTATGTCCGGAGGATCAGATGGTTCCGGCACCAGGTTATCTGTGATCTATCGTAATGATAATGGCATCTTTACCAATATTGATACCGGTTTGCCGGGTGTAGCATCAGGTTCATCTGTCTGGGGAGATTATGATAATGACGGGGACATCGATCTGCTGATCTCGGGAGGCGGTGCTTCAGGAAACATTACCAGGGTTTATAACAATAACGGGGGTGTTTTTACTGATATTAATGCTGACCTGCCTGATATTTTACATAGTTCAGTTGCCTGGGGTGATTATAATAATGATGGCAGCCTTGATATTATTGTGTCAGGCTGGAACCTGTCTGAACACTTTACCCTGGTTTATAAGAATACAAATTCTGTTACCAATATAGCACCCTCAGCTCCATCTAACCTGGCAGTAACAGCTGTAAGTGTCAGTGAGGTTAACCTGGTGTGGGATAAGGCAAGCGATACTGAAACTCCTCAAAACGCTCTTACTTACAACCTGCGTGCAGGCACTTCCACGGGCACCGGCAATGTAATCTGTTCAATGGCATCGCTTACGTCCGGTTACCGTAGAATTCCTGCCGTGGGTAATGCCGAATTCAAAAACACCGGATACACCCTCAACAATCTTTCCCCGGGTACCTACTACTGGAGCGTCCAGGCAATCGACCAGGCTTATGCAGGAGGTTCTTGGGCAGCTGAAAGCTCATTTACTCTACTGGCAGGACCGGCAGCAACAGCGGCAACCAGTGTCCTCCAAACAAACTTAAATGCAAACTGGGGATCTGTAGCCCTTGCTACAGGCTATAAGCTCGATGTTGCATCAGATGCGCTCTTCACAACATTCCTGGCCGGATACCAGGACAAAGATGTAGGCAATGCACTTAGTTCACCCGTCACAAGCCTCAATGCCAATACGACCTATTACTATAGGATCCGTGCATATCAGGCAGGAGGTACAAGCCTTATCTATTCAAATACAATAACAGTAACAACTCCTGTTGAGGTACCTGTGCCGACAGCAAATCCTGCAACAGCAATAACCCAGACAGGATTTGCCGCAAACTGGACAACCGTCGCAAGTGCAGTCAGTTACAGTCTGGATGTTTCAACAGATAATACATTCGCCTCCTTCGTGACAGGATACAATAATAAAAATGTTGGCAGTGTAATTACCAGCGAGGTAACAGGACTTACTGCAAACACAACCTATTATTACAGGGTGAGGGCAGACGGTGTCGTCGGCAGCAGTGTCAACTCGAACACGGTCACTGCAACTACACTGCCTCTGCCTCCGGCTGCACCGGCAAGCATTGCGGCCGAAAGCATTACTTCAACAGGCTTCGTGCTTAAATGGCGAACTGTACCGACAGCAACAACCTACTATCTTGACATTTCAACAGATAATGCCTTTGCTTCTTTTATAACAGGTTACAACAATCTTAATAACGGTTCCGATACCAGCAAGACAGTAACAGGATTAAGCCCGGCGACGATCTACTATTTCAGGGCAAGGGCAGGAAATACAGGCGGGACTAGCAGTTCGTCAGCCACAGGTAATGCTGCAACTCTGCCTGAAATACCGGCTGCACCGGTTACTTCGGCTGCCGGTAACATCGGACAGCTGGTTTTCACAGCTAACTGGTCAGCTTCGTCAGGGGCTACAGGTTACAGGCTGGATGTATCAACCGATGCTTCATTCACTGCACTCGTATCAGGATATGATAACCTGGATGCCGGTAATGTAACCAGCTATAATGTTTCAGGTCTGACAGCCAAGACAGGTTATTATTACAGGATCAGGGCATATAATGTAAGCGGCACGAGCGGAAATTCAAATTCAGTTTCTGTTACCACTCTGCCCAATCCGCCGGCAGCTCCTTCAGGACTTACAGCCTCTTCATGCAATAACCTTGTTACACTGTCATGGACTGCCAATACCGAAACCGACTTCCAGAAGTATTTAATCTATGGAGGCACGGCAGCTAATCCGACAACCAGGATTGACTCTACACTGAGTATTTCCACTGTAACAAAAACAATCTCCGGACTGACAAGCGGACAAACCTATTACTTCAGGATAACTGCAGTAATACCACCGGGAGTAGCGAGCCAGTACAGCACCTCCGTTTCTGTATTAGTTAAGAAAGGGGTTATCCCGAAGATCAAATCCAAGTTTTCGGGTGCATTGCTGGTCTGCTATAACATCGGCGATTCAATAGCATCATGGCAGTGGTATAAGGGAACAACATCAATATCGGGTGCAACGAAGCAGTACTTTGTAACAGGCGGAGTAAAGGACAGCTATAGTGTTCTGACAACAGACAAGAACAGCTGCCAGAACTCTTCCAACATAATCAACCTTACAGGAACCAAATCAGTTTCTCTCTATCCTAATCCCGCTGAGGACAATTTCACACTGAAATTCACCAGCGAATTTACAGGCAGAACGATTATAGCACTCTATAATGCATCAGGCATAAAAGTGTCAGAATACCAGACAGATAAGCCTGATGAAGAACTTGAATGCATTGTCCCGGTCAGTAACCTGCCCGACGGACTCTATACAGTTGAAATCGTGATTGAAGGGGAGATAGTTGAGTACTCCCGTGTTATGGTAATTAACTGAAACCTTTAAAGAATTACTGCTATGAAAACTATAAAGATATATATCAGGAATATTGCCATAACATCGATTTTAATGATAGCTGTGTGCAATTCAACAATATCGCAGGGAACAGATTCACGGAAGAAATTCACCAAGGAGGAAAAGATATTCGCCGGAATTGTCATCACTCCTCAGACGACCAGCATAAGCAATAAGAACTTCGTTTCAACTGTTCCCCTGCAACAAAAGAATGGCATGTCGTTTAACCTTGCGATGGAAGGAGGTTATTTCTTCTCAAAGATGGTGGGAGTGAGCATCGGGGCAGGAATGGCATCATATACCGCTGAACAGATTCTTGATTCATGTTCAATAAAGTTCAATGCCACTGATACTGACCTGGAGACATATGAAATGAGGATAAAAGGTAAATCAATATCAGAAACCCAGAAACTCTCTTTCCTGAATATCCCTGTCTGTGTTGTTCTTAAAATCCCTGCAGGCGAGCGACTCGGATTTTATGTCAGGGCAGGAGTGAGCTTTGATATACCAATGACAAAGACATACGAGGGGAGCGGCATATTCACCTATGATGGTTACTATGCCGCATATCCTGTGCTTTTCCATGATATTCCTGGCTATTTCCCTGCAAATAAGAATACAAGTTCTTCGGGAACTCTTGAGATAAAATCATTCAGCCAGACACTTATTGCATCA
>Ga0154631_1032_pt3 | contig 12971 bp, 9 predicted proteins | sample Rifle2008BG13ft_FD_116060 | JGI IMG/M metagenome (GOLD analysis project Ga0154631, IMG submission 116060) | Bacteroidetes bacterium RBG_13_42_15 | reverse complement strand
AATTAGCGAATGTCATGCAGCCAAATCCCTTAACTGACATTGGAAGCAAACCCCATCTTTATCCAAATTTCCATTATCAAGAGCGCATGAATGAGCTGTAAACTTCGCATTTGGGTCAAACAACAATTTTACACCCAGTGTAAGCATGATAATGGCAACCAAAACAACTGATATGATTAAAACTTTAATAAACATTATGATGTTATTTTAATTCATGTTTTAAATCGCAATAATCCAATTTTTTACTACCAAAGGACTCTTGGTTACTCCTGGCAAGGTTTTCAATGAACCTCCTGAAGAATCACGACTTTTTTCTTTCTTTAGGAATAATAGAATAACCAAGATTCCTGATTACTTCCTTAACTGATTCAGCGGTAAGTTTAATAGTAACATATTCTATGCCGATTGATTTAGGGAAAATTTCAAATGAATCAATCCCTTCAACTTTTGCAAGTTTAGATTGCAAATAGGCTATATCATACTTGGTTAAAAGCTTATTGAACCTGTAAATAACCTTTTTATTATAATCGTTCATAATTGAAGATTTAACTTTTGTGAAAAGCAGATGGTGAATTAATCACCGCCTGTATTAATTTTTTAATTACCTTGTGTAAAGTATCTACCACAATAATGTATAGAATTTGTTATCACTGTGGTTGCAACCATTAGAAAAACAGGTAAAACAATATGTATAAATTTTCTAAGCATTATATGTTGTCTTCCAATTAAACAACATTAAGCGTAATTTGTTTTTAGAAAAAAATCTGGTTTGACATTTATTTAACCTTAAGATTTTTAGAATATTGAATACATTAAAGTTTGTCATATTGTTACTTTAACTTTTTGTCCTTTTTTTGATGTTAGTGCAAATCGTTTGTCGCACGCGAAATAATGTTTGAGGAAACAAGTAGTTTGGAATTGCGAAGCACCTATTTATCAGCCGTTAAAGTTGAGCGATGCGGGCTATGTTGCCAAAATACCTTCTAAACTCCAAATTACTTGTGAGCTATTATGTTATGCGCCAGACTTTTCTTATTTATTTTTTTCCATGATTGGCAATTCAATATATGAAGATCTTTCATTATCATGATATATAGTCTGATGGGCAATCTTCCATTCAGTATCCGTTGCAACCAAGTTTCCTGTATTTTGATTTGGGAAATAATCGGGAGTTGCACTACTGGATATTTCAACACGGATACTATGGCCAGCTAAAAAGGTATGTCCAATATAGAATAATTTTATTTTAAATAACTCAGGTCTATTTGGTTGAAGAAGTTCCTCTTTTTTATAACCATTTCTGTATCTGGCACGAATAATACCTCCAACTGGATCTGCTCCCAGATTAATTGTTTTGCCATCAGGATATACATCAATAAGTCTGGTAGTAAAATCAGTATCAAACGCATCACTAGAAGCGTAAAGATAAACAGTGACCTCTCCAATTATTTCAATAGGTTCAGCCAGTACATCAGAAGGATAGATGAGCATATCTGTTCGTTTTTCTATTTCCCTGCAATCTGTAGCATAACCAAACCTAGCAATAACAGGATTTTTAGGGTCATATGTAAATGTATCTTTCTTTTCTTTTGTTGGTTTGTGCCAGTTTAGATTTCCATCACCACTTATTGTATTGGAATTATGTTGTATGCTGGCCTTTTTTATTCATTTTTATTTTTGTCAACTTTATAATAATGTCTCTCTGTCTTGGGTTGGAGAGGGACGGGCTGGAAGGCTCTTTGGCAAAATTTGGTTGTAGCGATGGCTTTGAGTGTTTTGCCAATGTGCCTGACAGCGAGGTGACGCTGTGTTAGAATAATAACTTGCATTTATATTGGATAATTTCTATTTTTTTACTTCAGTTTTTTTTCCAGAATATTTTACAGTTACATTCGTATTACCCTTTTCAATTCCAGTTCCGTTTAATACATTTACCCGAACAATGTTATAAAACCGTTTTTCTAATAACCCTTCAAAATTTCCTTGTCTTTTTCCTATTGTAAGGGTTTGATTTTTTTCGCTCCATTCAAAAGGAATGATAGAATATGCCCCGTTCTCATAATTATAGCTGTCGCCTTCGTCTTCGTACAAAGTGAACTCGCCATCGGCACCTTCATACACTCGTATTTCAAGTGTTTCTGCAGTTTGTTCGCCTGAGTGTTGTACAATTGGCCCCATTGGTACTATTGACCCTGCTTTGATGAACAACGGTATTTTGTCTAAAAGTGCTTCGGTTACAATGGTTTGTCCTCCTTTAATTCGTTTACCTGTCCAGAAATCGTACCAATCAGTTGATTTCGGCAGATACACGTCCCTTTGTGTTGCCCCTGCTTCGGTAATTGGTGCAACCAGTAATGCTTTTCCAAACATGTATTCATAGGGTTGTTTCACGGCATCGGTATCGCTGTTGAAATCCATTACCAATGGACGCATCATGGTTGAACCGTTTTTGGTCACCTGCCATGCTTCGGAATAGATGTAAGGAAGCAAGCGATATCGTAGGTTAAGCATTTTGCGCATGTTGTCTTCAACAGTTTGCCCATATTTCCAGGGTTCGGTTTCTGTTTGGTAACCGTGCATACGGAAAATTGGGTTGAATGTGCCCCATTGGTACCAACGGGTAAGCAGTTCGTGGAATTTCTCGTCGGTATATTGCGACCGACCGGGACGGAAAAAACCGCCAATGTCGGTTGTCCAATAAGGAAGACCGGTGATGGTGAAGTTAAGCCCGGCAACAATCTGATTTCTGAAAACATCCCAAGTGCTTCCAATATCGCCCGACCAGTTGATAACGCCGTAACGTTGCTGGCCTGAAAAGGCCGAACGGGTTAAGATGCAAACACGTTTATCACCCGATGTTTCCCTTTGGCCTTCATAAACAGCCTGGCTTACCATTAATGGATAGGTTAACCGGTAAAAATCGCCTGCTCCAATATGGGTTTTTGTTCCTTTCAAAGCATCGTTCTCAGGTTCAACGGCATCCATCCACCATGAATCGACACCATGATCAAACATGTTCTCTTTCAACGTAGTCCAATATTCTTTACGGGTTTCGGGGTTGAAATAGTCTAACCATTTTGTGCCGGGGATGAAACGGTTTTTGGCTACATACTCTTTCCCAATTTCTGAGTTTTTATCGGGGTTCGACCAGATAGAGATGTTGAAATGGGCATTCAAATCGTGCAATTCTTTTATAAACCCTGAAGGATTTGGGTAATTTTTTTCATCAAATTGTGGAACTCCCCAGCCCCTGCTGCCCCAGTATTGCCAGTCCTGAACGATCACATCCAACGGAAGGCTCCTTTTTCTGAATTCTTTTACTGTTTTAACCAAATGTGTTCCAGACGTGTAACGTTCGCGGCACTGCCAAAAGCCATACGCCCACTTGGGGAACATGGGGGCATTTCCGGTTAAATTACGGTACGAAGCAATCACTTCATCGGCTGACCCCGAGAATACTACATAGTCCAACTGTTTTGAAACTGGCGAACGGAAAGTAGTGGTATTGTCTTTCAGTTTCCATGATAATGTTGGTTTGTTATCCGATTTACAAATCAGTTGAACAAGGTGTTCGCCCGCTTTGAGATATACCAACACCCCTGCTGTAGGCGGCAACCACATATTGCTCTGGTCAATAACCGGCTGGCCGTCAATTACTACATAATGACGGTTGCCCATGTCGCCCAAATCCATGAAAATAGAATACTCCCCATCTTGCGGAACAGTGAATTTCCCTGTATAAAGCGACTGGTTTTGCGATACTTTTTGTGTACCGGCAGTGGTTGTTACTTCAACCAAATTTTCACCTCCAGCAGGTTTATCCTGTTTTTCGAGCGATACAAAATTGTCAGCAGGGTTAAAGTCTGTCAATCCGTACTGATGCCATAGTAACCCATATCCATTGCTTGAATAAATGAACGGAATGGCAATTTGGCTGTTCACCTGTGTTAATCGTCGGCTAACACCCTTCAAATTGTAATGCCCGTCCTGAAACTGGCCCAAACCGAAAATAAATTCATCGGCAGGAGAGTCGAAGCTTTGTTCCGCAATAAAACAAGGCTCGTTCATAACCGATGAGGGGGTAAGCTTCCGTGAACCTGCTTTTTCGCTGAGAAATATATTACCTGAATGATCGGCAAACGACAATCTGCCTGTTTGCTTGTCAATGGTCACAATCAAATTTTTTCCGGCAACTTCAAGTTTTGAAGGAGAATTGGAAACCTTAAGATCAGGAGCAGTAACTTTGGATGTTAAAACAAGCTCCGGAACTTCAGCTTTGGAATCGGCATAAAATTGTACCCTGAGCGCGTTGTCTGTCAAGGAACTAAAGCTAAGTGTCCCTTCTGATAAAGTAACATCTACTTTACCTTTTTCCTGCTTAAAGTTTTTTACAGTTTGTCCCTTGCAAATAGAAGCAAACAGGATAATAAACAATAGATAATAATATCTCATATTCTATACTTTAATAATGGTTTCAGAGAAAAGAAAAAAACTATCTTTTTATTTTTCAATTATTTCATTTCAGCACTAATTGTTACAGTTGCATTGGATAAACCTTCGGAACTAACAGTTAGTATAATGTCGCCTGTTTCTTTTGTGCTCCTGATTACCACAAGGGCTCGCCCATGCCAGGCTTTGCGCGAAGTACCAACATAAGGATCAACGTCTTTAATACTGGCATTATCCACACCTGCTATTACACCGGGACCATCGATTTTGAACTGTAACCGGTTTTCGGCATTAGGTTGAAGTCTTCCATTGGCATCGGTAACCTCAATGGTAACAAATGATAAATCCTGACCATTGGCCGATATTTTCGTTCGGTCAGGTATTAATCGAATTTTGGCGGCATCCCCCGTTGTTTGCAAAATGGTTGTTTCCACCTCTTTATTATCCATTACACCCACAGCCTTTAACTCGCCTGCGGCATAAGGGAGTGTAAACATTGCTTTAAACTGCTGCTCTTCGGTTGTTGCTTGTTCGCCAATGAGTTCTTTGTTCAGGTAAAGCCGAACCTTTGGATATTTTGAATACACTTCAACCTGTAAATCTTTCCCTTCGTAACCCGGCCATGTCCAGCTTTCCCATGTTGGCCAAACAGCCCAGATTGTTTCTTTAATTTTTCCGGAAACGGGATTAGGCTCCCTGACCGCCAGGTAGAGTTTTTCGTTATCATTATACAACATGCTCCGATAGTGCGAAATTGGCTTTCTCCAACCAATCAAATCAATATCGCCGCAGTAAGCTCCATGCCAGGGGAACAGCACACCTTCCCAATGTTCTCCGGGCACATCTCCGGGGTAGTACCAACGCCCAATGCCCGACTCGCCTAAATAGTCAAGCGCAGTCCAAACAAAATCTCCCAGGATATAATTGTGGCTTTGTACCATTTTCCAATTACCAAAAGCATCTCTTGGATACGATTCGGTTTGAATAATAACCCGTGAAGGGACCCGCTCATGGTCTTTTGGGGCGTGATGTAACTGATAATTATAACCACCAATATCATGTACTGCAAAAAGCGGGTCGAATATTACCCAATCCCTGTCCCATGTAGTCATGGCAGAAGTTACAGGACGTGTAGGATCGTTTTTGCGTACACAATCTGCAAGCATTTTGGCTGTTTCAACCGCTTCGGGCTTCTTCCTTTCAATAATCTCGTTGCCAATGCTCCACATAATGATAGAAGGATGATTGCGGTCGCGCCGCACCATGGCTTCGATGTCGCGCTGCCACCAAGCATCAAAATACATGGCATAATCATAGTCTGTCTTTTTTTCTTTCCAGCCATCAAACGATTCGTCGATAACCAACATGCCCAGTCTGTCGCAGGCATCTAAAATTGCTTCCGACTGAGGATTGTGTGAAGTACGGATAGCGTTAAACCCTGCCGATTTAAGCAGTTCGACCCGGCGTTCTTCGGCGCGGTCGAAAGCCGCAGCGCCTAAACAGCCATTGTCGTGGTGCACACAGCCCCCATTTAGTTTTACTGTTTTCCCGTTAAGCTGAAAGCCATTTTCGGTGGTAAATTTTATGGAGCGTATGCCAAAGGTTGTTTGGGCATTGTCAATTACATTTTTACCTTTTACTATTTGTATTTGAGCCAGATAAAGATGAGACGTTTCGGGAGTCCACAGCAAAGGTTTTGAAACCTGAATGGTTTGTTCAACCTCTTTTTCGCTGTTGGCCGGAAGCTCCAGGTTCAGTTGATTGTTGCCCGCTTTTTTTGCATTTGCACCCAACAACTGGGTTTTAATCGTGATGCTTTGCGGCAAATCAGTCTCGTTCTTTACCTTTGTTTTTATCTGAACGGTTGCCTTTTCAGAGGAAACATCGGGGGTTGTAACCGTCACACCCCACTGAGCAACATGTATTGGGTCGGTAACAACCATCCAAACATGCCTGTAAATACCCGAACCGCTATACCAACGACAATTTTTTTGCTTTGAATTGTCAACCAGGACAGAAAGGACATTTTCATCATTGAACTTAAGGTATGGAGTAAGGTCGTAGCTGAAAGAGCTATAACCATAAGGGTAAATGCCGAGCGATTTTCCATTGATAAAAACTTCGGAATTCATGTAAACACCTTCGAAATAGATTGAAACGTGTTTCCCTTTCCATGATTCAGGAACGGTGAATGTTTTTCGGTACCAGCCAATCCCCGCAGGGAAATACCCTCCATCGTTACCCATCGGATTATTCTTATCCACTGTTCCTTCAATGCTCCAATCGTGGGGCAAATCGAGGGTTCGCCAGCTTTTATCGTCAAAGTCAATCGTGCTGGCAGAAGGGGAATCGCCCAAAAAGAATTTCCAATCGTTGTCGAAAAGCTGTTTGCGTAGAATGTTTTCCTGCGCCTTAACATTTATAAGGTTGCATGTTAGAGTTACAATGGCGATGGAAAGAAGTGTTAAATATTTCATCATGATGTTACTCAAATCCCCAAGTTATTATCTAAAAATAAAGTTTCACTATTTTGAAGAGGAAAACTTCCACCAGTCTATGTTGAACAAATCCTTTTCTCCCCGGAATACGAAAAACAAATCGTGAACACCTTCGATATTCTTGACCGGGGTTGTAATTGTTTTCCAAATGTCTCCTTCTCCAGATGTATTTACATTGACTATTCCCAGTACTGGCCCGTCAATTTTATCCGCATGGATTTCGATCTTTCCGCCATACAAAGAAACAATGCTAATATCAACCGATGTTGCACCTTTTGAAAAGTCAACCCCTTGAACCTTAAAATAATCACCGTTGTGAATAGAGGTTACAAATAATCTGTCTGCAATCTTCTTTCCTTTGTCCCATGATACGTTTCGTTCCCACTCGGTAGCAAATTCTGTTTTAAGCCCTTCGCTATAAGCCATGGTTTCGGCTTCGACGCGGTTATACGGGTTTATTGTGCCAAGTTGTTTAACACCAATTGTTGACCAGAACGGGAGCTTCTGAATTGTACCATCAGGATTATAAGTTATTTTCTCCAGACATATTGAGCGTCTTTCATAATGCTTCGCCATGGTTTGTTTCAGAATAGCATAATTGAAACCAAATACGTAAGAGTTCCCTTTGTAGTCGATTATTCCCGGATGGTTTCCACTTGAGCGTTGGTCACCGTCCATTATCATTCCTTTATACTCCCATGGGCCGGTAGGGGAATTACCTATTGCATACCCGATACCTTCGGGACAACAGGTTGAAGCATACGCCATATAATAATATCCGTTGCGTTTCCATGCCCACGGTCCTTCCTGATAGTGGAAAGGGTCCTTTTCGCCTTTTACTTTGGCAAAATCGGGCATTTTCATAATCTCTCCTGAATAAGAAATCATATCCTCGTTCAGTTTAACATACCACAGTTCGGGATTTCCCCAGTAAAGGTAAGCCTGGCCATCGTCGTCGATAAATACTGTAGGGTCAATGTCTTGCGGGCCATTTTTGATCAATGGTTTCCCAATTGGATCGATGAAGGGGCCATAAGGACTGTCGGAAACCAAAACACCAATACCTACACCGTTGGGCATAGGGCAGTACAAGTAGAATTTCCCGTTTCGATTGATGCAATGAGCCGCCCAGGCACCGTTGTCGTAGGGTACCCACTTAAAGTCTTTCAACGAAGCTACAACTCCGTGATCGGTCCAATTCACCAAGTCGGTAGATGTGTATAGCAACCAGTTCTGCATTTTAAATCCAAATGCATCGTCCTCATCGTGACCGGTATAGAGAAACACCGTGTCGTTATAAACCATTGGAGCCGGGTCGGCAGTATATTTCGACTGAATTATCGGGTTTTGACCATGACTGCCAAAATAAAACGCTATAATAATCAGGATAAATAGTAATTTTCTCATCAATTCAATTTTTTATGGTTATGAACAGAGCTTAATCAATTTTAAAAACTATAGAAGTTGCAAACGGCATTTTTGCCGGACAGGTAATTACAAGGCCATCGGCTTCCTGTTTCCAGTTCAGTTTACCTTCGTGCCCCAGCAGCTTAATGCTTTTAACCGGTTTGTCAAGGTATTTTGCATCTTTTCCGAGCGACTTAATCTTCAGCAACGTTCCGGGTTCGGGCACAACCATACAAAATGCGTACAAGGCTCCGCTATTACCTACTGTAAAACGAAAATCGCCAGCATCGAACTTGAAATCGGTATGCTTTTGCCTAAGCGCACCACCGGGAAGCTGCCTCAACTTACCATCGACTATCTCGCCTTCACCGGGTATTTTCCAAGCGTGGCTTCCGTAAACCGCTTCACCGTTCCGGCGCATCCAAACACCAACCTCTTTCAACATTTTTTCACTTGCTTCGTTGAGCGAACCATCAGGCAACAACGAAATGCAGAGCGCAGCATTGCCGTCGCGCGCAATGGCTTCAATAACATAACGTATCATCATGCCTGCATCGTACGTAAAGTTGGGCGCGTAAAACCAATCGCCTACGGGCGCTTCTGCAATCCATGGCTGATCGGTTTTGATGTTGGCAGGAACACCAAATTCTTCGGTATTCACCGTGCCGTTGGTTTTATGACGGAATTTTACAATACTGAAGGTGTTTACCTCACCGCGGCGTTGGAGCGTGCGATTGTAATAATCGGCCATAACCCGTGGCATGGCATCGGCCTTGATGCCCGTGCCGGTACCATTGCCTCCAAAGGGACCTTGCACCGTGCCGTCGGTATAAATGAAATCGGGGTCGTAGTGCTCCACTACATCCATCATCCGTAAAGCCCACTGTGTGGCATACCACCTGGCATAGTCTAAGTGATGAGTATATATGCCTGCCGGAGCCGGTGACCAATCGGTGTGGGCTTTCTCTTCCACGCCTTTGTATTCGCGCAGGTCAATGCCGTATAGCAGACGAGGATCATATCCTTCCCACCATTTGCCTTTGCCATCGGCAAGTGTCAGGTTTCCATCGTAGGGCACCCCTTTTTTGTCAACTTCTTTGTCGCAGCCAAATGCGGTTTGCCACCACCACCAGGTGTATTCGTGGTGGAAGGTTACGCCAAAACGCATGTTGTTGGCGCGGCACGCTTTGGCCCATTCACCGAGCAAATCGCGTTTAGGTCCTATGTTGACCGAGTTCCAGGGGTGATACTTTGAGTTCCACAAATCGAAGTTGTCGTGATGTACACCTTGTATCATCAGGAAGCGGGCACCTGCGTCTTCGTAAATCTTGGTTAGCTTAGCTGGGTCGAGCTTGGTGGGGTTCCAGTCGCGCAACACGTCCTTATAGCCCACCTCAGACGGATGGCCGTACCTTTTAAGATGATTTTCGTAGGCCCAATGACCGGGTTTATAAAGGTTACGTGCATACCAGTCGCCACTTTCTCCGGCCGATTGCGGACCAAAGTGAACCCATATACCGAACTTCGCCTCGCGGAGCCATACCGGTTCGCCGGGATAGTTTCTCTCTATGGATTCCCAGGTCGGTTCGAACGGCCCCGGGGTAATGGGGATATCCAGTTTCATTTCCGGAAAGGTTCTCCAGTCACCCATTTCAACACTATTTAATGCTTGCTTTGCCGGAATTTCAGGGAATGGCGGAAGCAACGAATTCTGGGCAAAAAAGCCCAACGCCATATTTGCCATTAAAAAGAAAGCTGTTATGATTCTTTTCATCGTTATTGATTTAATGCGATTATTTTTTCGGTTTTACGCTAATTCCTTTAGTTGTGAGGGTTATGGGTTTGATACTGCCATCGGAATTGAAGTACAGGTATTCGACACACACCTGTCGGCGACAATCGCCCCCGGGCGTGCCGTTCAACTCGTATGCGCCATCGTGGTAAAAGAAATACCATTGACCTGTAAACTCAATAACTGACGGATGTATAGTGAAACCGTGTTTTGCGGGGCCTGTTATAAATCCGCGGTATGTCCAGGGGCCGGTTATGGCCGGTGCAGTTGCGTAGCAAATTTGCTCGGGCTGCACACCGGGTGCATCAGCAGCATAAACGTTGTAGTAGAGGTTGCCGCGTTTGAAGAGCCAAGGGCCTTCGGAATAATTCCTAAACGGAACTTTAGTAATAGGGCCATCAAGCTCAACCATATTACGGTTTAGTTTCACCATATAGCAGTCGCCATTTCCCCAGGCCATCCAAGAGGTACCGTCGTCGTCGATGAAAACGGTCGGGTCGATATCGGAATTAACCCTGTGCGAATCGGTTGTCATGTCGTCGGTAATGAGTGGTTCGCCCGTACGAGCCTCTTTGAACGGCCCGGTAGGGCTGTCTCCTACCGCTACCGTAATGAAATGCCCTTCTTTTCGGTCGAGCGTTACAAAAAAATAGAATTTACCGTCTTTTTTTACTACTTGGGCAGCCCAGGCAGCCCAACTGTTGGCGTTAACAAAATCTTTTGCAGCCAGAACCGGGCCGTGGGCAGTCCAGTTTTTCATGTCGGTGGTTGAATAGCAGAGCCATTCGGGCATATTGAACCAACCGCCTGGTGAAGCTATGTCGTGGCCAACATAAAGGTAAAGCCTGTCTCCAACAACCAAGGCAGCCGGATCAGCAGTAAAAGCATCGGTGAAAATTGGGTTTTGTCCGGGTACGCGGGGCATTGCTTCGCCCGAGATGCGCACCTCATCGATTCCCCCATCGAGTACGGCAAGGCTGTTGGGGAAGCCACCGGGAAAACCACGGCCAATTACCCACATGCCAGCATTTCGGTTCATGGCCGGGCCATTGAAAGTAATTGAGTTTGGTTTATCAAAGTTTGCTTGTCCTGAGGCTTTCACTTCGAGGCTCAAGGTAGTCTGATCACTTTTAGTATCGTAAACGGCTTTTGCACGGACATTGTACCATTTGCCGGCCTCCACCTCATCGCCTGCAACAATGCGGCGCGGTATACCATCGGCACACATCACTTCCACAAAGTATCTTATCTGCATATTGTCGAACCCAATGGAAACATCCCCCACCATCTGGCCTCTCGCCCCTTCTTTACATAAAAAAACCTGTTCGGTCCCAAGCAGGTTACATTTCAGGCTGGCCTCAATTGTCCAGATTTTTCGCAAATCGTAATAAGGCAACGGGCGGTCATACGTTAACACATACTCGCCACGCTTCAAGGCAAGGGAGCGGGTGTTGGGCTTTCCATCCACCATAGCAGTTGGCACATTGTCGGAGAAGACGTTAAGCGAAGGCCTGCTGCTGCGTACCTGAAGGTAGTTGCCATTCCCGGAATTGTCGAACACGTATGGTTGCGGCTCAATGGGGCCGCGGTCGCCCGCGGTGAGGGGCATACCTACAACAGAAAACGAAACGGAATCGCCATTGAGGTGCTGAACCTGCTCGAAACGCCAGTGGGCCATAATTTTGCTTTGGCCATAGGCATCAACAGCAATACAAGAAAGCATGATAGCGCCCAGAACATAAGCATGGATATGATTGAAAATGCGAATCATCATTTTCTATTGTTATGTTGTGATTACTCTTTATTGAAGACCCAATAATCGAAATTGAATAATTCACGTCCAGCAGTGATGTTTTGTCCGTTAAAATAAAAATAAACATCGTGAATCCCTTTGATATCTTGGTTTATTTTTGATGAGAGCACCATGAATTTTTCCCACCCACCCGTGCGGGGCACATTTATTGATGACACCAATTCTCCAGAAATGCTATCAAGGCGAACCTCCAATATACCACCATCAAGTCCTGCCGCCAGCGAAGCTGAAAAAGACTTAGGAGATTGATCGCCGAAGTTGACCTCGCGAACTTTAATATAACCTTTCAGTCTGGTACTTGAAACATAAACTCCAACCTCATCATTCTGCGAAATCGAGCATTTTTGAGACCAAGCCGTTGTTTCAGCCTCCACACGTTTGTATGGATTTATAAAACCTACAGGCTTGGGGCCTTCTTCGGTAATTGAAATTGCAGGAATCGTTCCGTCGGGATTATATTTAAATTGCTCTACGCATGAGGATCGGCCATAACTTCCGCCCCCGGGCAATAGCCCGGTATGGTAGAAAAGGTATGAGTTGCCTTTGTAATCGATGATTCCACCATGATTGGTAAAACTGTTTGTATTTTGATGTTCCATGATCTTCCCCTGGTATTTCCAAGGGCCTGTAGGCCCATCACTCATGGAATAAGAAAGCGTTTCTCCCCCCTTTCCCATTCCGGCAAACATCATGTAATACTTTTTGTTCCACTTATAAAACCAGGGTCCTTCTACGAATATATCTTTGTTTTCGATGCCCAACTTGCGATTCTCTCTGTTACCTCCGAATGTTTCAACAGTTAAAGGAACCGTTACAATTTCGCCTGAATAGGAAATCATATCCTTGTTCAGCTTAACGTAGAACAAACTGCCATTTCCCCAATAAAGGTAAGCTTGTCCATCATCGTCAATCCAAACGGCAGGGTCGATGTTCGACCAACTACCATTCATTATTAATGGTTTTCCAATAGCATCTTTGAATGGTCCGGTCGGGTGGTCGGATATAGCTACAC
>Ga0154631_1233_pt1 | contig 13038 bp, 9 predicted proteins | sample Rifle2008BG13ft_FD_116060 | JGI IMG/M metagenome (GOLD analysis project Ga0154631, IMG submission 116060) | Bacteroidetes bacterium RBG_13_42_15 | reverse complement strand
TGAATATGCTGCCACAATTAAATGTTATTCAACACCGCTGGTGTTGCATATTCTTAACGGCCATTTTACCATGGATGTGACCATGGATATTGGATTTTGACACCTCAGGCGTCAAGTTAATACCAGAAATCTATACCCAACTCACAGGAACACCCTCACATAAATCCCGCCCCTTCATTTCACCTTAAAGTGATTTCAAGACAAGGATTATAATTGTGTTGAGAGTAATACTTTCGTAACTTAGCTAAAAAATAAAGGCAATGAAAGCAACAAAAGCACATGTAAAAAAAGAAAGATAACCTAAAAAAGTTAAGAAAGTCATTAAGGCTAAAGGGTATCCAAGTGGTAAATTACCTAAAGGCAAAGTATTACATCATGTAAAATCCTTGGCAGAAAAGGGGAAAACTACTCCTAAGAATACAAGAGTTGTTACAAAAGCTAAGCATAAAAGAATTCATGCTAACAGGAGGAAAAGAGGTAAAATTTAATAGTATTTTATATTATCGTCTGCTTCTAATTTCAATGAAAGAATTAAAACATTAAATCAATAAATATGCTTTCTTCTGCAAAAAAGGCCAAATTAATATCTGCTCTAAAACACTATAGAAAGGTGTACTTGGATAAAGGGTATGGAGATTTAGATGAATCTGCGACAAGACTAATGATTAATCATTTTTTGACTGAAATATTATGTTATAAAGTGATTGAGGAAATTAAGACAGAGTATATGATTCGGGGAACTTATGCTGATTATGTTGTACAAATCAAAGGGAAACGCCTTTTTCTTGTTGAGGTAAAGGCATTTTCGCTTGAATTATCTGAAAAACATCTGCGCCAGACAAGAAATTACGCATCAGATGAAGGTATTGATTGGGCGATTCTTACTAACGGAAGAGTAATGAACTTATATAGAATTATCTTTGATAAACCTGTAGAAAGCATAAAGGTATTCTCTATTGACCTCTCAGATCAATCTTCATTAAAGGAGAATGTGGAACAGTTACAGTATTTGCATAGGGATTGCATCATTAAGAAAGAATTAGAAACACTTTGGAATAAGCACTTAGCATTGAATCCAACTAATCTGGCAAGCTTTTTATTGGGCAAACCAGTAATTAACTATATTAGAAAAGAACTTAGAACTAAGTACAAGAATAAATTTAGTGACACAGAAATATCTGACGGGATTAAAAAGGTTATAACAAATCCTATCTGTCTTGATGGTGTCAAACCAATAAAAGAAAAGAAAAAGAAAGAGAAAGAGATCAAGCCAGTTGTCTTGCCTGAATTAGCAAAACAAGACTTGAATCCGCCAAGCCAATAGCACGGTCCTCTATTTTATTGAAGATTTATTGGATAACAGACAGCCTACAATACCTCAATCAACAGGTAAAACCTTTAAAAAAGCTGAAAAGAAGTCTTCCAAAACTGATACACAGGCTAAATTAGAAATGTGAAAGGATATCTAACCTCAAATAATTATGGAAGAAAAGGTCAATAAAGAATATTCTAAGGATGGATTAATATTCTTATCAGAAATGCACAGAGGGCTTATGGATAAGCGACAAAAGTATGAATGGAGAGCTGTATATACAGTATTGACATTTTATGTTTTAACTGTGGCTGCTTACTATTCTTCAAATATAATTTTTGGAATAAAATCTCTTTGGTTTATGGTACCAGTTGTATTGATTATATATGGTGGTTTAGCATTTATTTCAGGAAAATATCTGAATAGTCTACATAGAGCTAATGAAAAGAATAAAGCGCTTGCAGAATACTATGAAAGAATTCTGCATTACCTTATTCAAAAAAAGGATCAGAAAATTGAATTTATTAATATTCCGAGCATTACAGGTAAAGCAAAAAAGACTAATTGGGCTTTTAATTGGCAATTAATATCAATAATATTGTTCGCAGTAGCCTCTGGAATTTTAGTTCTGGTAAGATTCAAAACTCAAATCCCATAAAATCATAACAGGATTAACATTGAAGACCAAACTCTGTATAACTAAAAGAAGCGGCATCTCCTGTTTTATTTGTGGAATTTAATATATCTCGCTGCACTACATTTTAAGTAGTAAAAGAAAGGAATGCTGCAGCATCAAATGTCGGATATTATACATTATGACTCAAATTAAAGAGTTCATAAAGAAATCAGGGTTTCTTTATATCTTTATGGTTTTGATTGAGTTCGGACTCTGAATGTGATATTATAAGACTTTTTATTGCTCAATGGTCAAAAGTATTAAAAAATCAATTAAGTATCTTATCATTTTCTTCGGGATCATCATTGCACTTCCGACACTGCTTGCATTTGTACTGCGGATGCCTGGCGTGCAGACAATGGTGGTAAGGAGGATTACCGATCATATTTCAGAAGAGTTTAAATCAACCCTGTCGGTGGGAGAAGTCAATTTCCAATTCTTTAACAAACTGAATATGAGTGATATACTCATAAAAGATCAGAATGATGATACTCTCATATATACCAGGAAACTATCGGCTGTGATCAGAAAAATCGACCTTAAGGAAAAACAGGTGATACTGGGTAAGGTAGGTCTTACGAAACCTTTCGTTGCGTTTATTACTGATTCTTCCGGGACACTCAACCTGAGGTGGTATATTGATAAAATGATGGCTCCGGGAGATACACTGAAGAAAACAAAAAACACAATTGCCATTACCCAGATAGCTATTGACAGCGGCAGATTCTCAATGGTGAACTTAAACAGACCAGCAGGCAGGACTCTGCTGGATCTCAATAATCTCCGTCTTTCAGGTGTAAGCTGTATTCTTGAAGATTTTAAAATTCAAAACGATACAACCTCATTCAGTGTTTATGATCTTGGTTTCCGCGGATCGGAAGGATTTCTTGTCAGAAGAATGAACAGCGAGGTCGTTATTGCAAAGAACAATATCCTTTTCAATTCAGCCTTTGTGAACTGCGACAGCTCTATCCTGAATGTCACCCGCGCAGGTATAAGCGCTGATTCATCGTTTAAAGATTTCTTTAACGATGTAAAGCTTGATATCCTTCTTGACAGGTCGCTGGTTTATTTTTCAGACCTCCGTTATTTTGCCCCGTTTGCAGATGGGATTGATGAATCTGTATGGATATCAGGCAAGGTCATGGGAACTGTCTCAGAATTAAGAGGCAGGAACGTAGTGCTTTCATGGATGGACCACACATTCCTCGACTGTGATTTTGATATTTCCGGACTTCCGGAAATTGAAAACTCCTTTATCTATTTCGGGATCAATAGTTTGCGATCAAATTCAGAAGACATCAGGAAGATAGACATTCCAGGAAAGGGGCCGATAAGAGTGCCTGAATTTTTTGATAAACTGGCAACCTTCTCTTTCAGCGGTAGTTTTACCGGGTTCACCACCGATTTTGTCGCATACGGCAAATTAAGAACTGCTGCCGGTTCAATAAAGACCGATATTTCGATGAGACCGGAAGAATCAAACAGTTTCAGGGTAAGCGGACTTATTACAGGATCGGATGTCGATCTCGGGTACCTGGCAGAGAAGCCTGATCTTCTTGGGAATATGAGCATGAGAGCAAATGTTGACGGAGTGGCATATTCGCTTAAAGAGTTTTCCGGCAGCCTGTCAGGAATGATTGACAGCATTGAGCTTAACAAGTATACGTACCGTAATATAGGGCTTAACGGTGTATTCACAGAGAAAACCTGGGATGGAAATGTAAAGATAACTGACAGCAATATCAGGATGGATATTCTGGGAATGTTCAACTTCAACAGGGAACTGCCTGAATTTGATTTCACTCTCAACCTGGCAAATGCGGATCTCAATAAGCTTAATATAGACAAAGCTGATACTGCCGCTTCCCTATCGATGCTGCTGACAGCAAATATAAAAGGGAATAATATTGATAACATTGACGGGGAGATTAAGCTTCTCAATTCCAGAATTAAAAGATACGGAAACACCCTTGACCTGTACAATTTCTCAATTAAGACCTTTGCTGAAAACAGCAAACCGGCAATTAATCTTCGGACCGACTATATTGATGCGGACCTGAGAGGATATTATGATTTCACTGAGCTGGGAATCCTGTTTAAAAGAACCCTTGCTTCATTAATGCCTTCGCGTTTTACCCGACCTGTTGAATCGGGGGGCAAACCGGAAAACAATTTTACATTTAATATAAACTTCAAAAACACCGACAGACTTAATATATTTTTCAATACCGGGATCCTCATGTCTGATAAGAGCTATCTGAACGGTGCAATTTTCACCGACAGTATTATGATGATAAACGGGGAGGCTAAAACACTGAGCTTCAGGAATAATACATTCAATAACCTGTCGCTTGAAGGGAATGTTTCATCAAATGAACTTTCCCTTGGATTAAAAAGCACATCTCTCAACCTGCTTGGTCAGTCTGACCTGAAGGGATTTTCAGCTAATCTCAGTACAAAACCCGATACTTTCCTTTTTGATCTTGGCTGGGATAACCAGGACAAGATCCTGAACAGGGGGAAATTCTCTGCCAGGGGAATGTTCAGCAGGAAGGAAAATGAGAATCCGGTTCTTTCACTTGAGATTGATTCAACGGATATCTATTCACGCAATAAACTCTGGAAGATAAACAATTCCCTGATTGCACTTGATTCAAGTTCGCTTAAAATAAATAAGCTGTATATCAATAATAAGGAGCATTACTACCTCGTCGATGGATCAGTTTCTGAAGACCCGTCCGACACTCTCCACGTTGAATTCAGGGGAATAGATATCTCACCCCTGAATTATTTAACAGGTAAGAAAGGGGAAGCCAACAGAATCTCTCTTGGTTTCAGGGGAGAACTTAACGGAAATGTGCTTCTTACCGGTATTTACAGGAACCTGCTTCTCGTAAGCAACATACAGGTAAATGACTTCTCGATGCTTGAAAGCGACTACGGCGATCTTGAGGTTATTTCAGCATGGGATTCTGAAAAGAGAGTTGCTCAAATACATGCGGGTAATAATCTTGAAGGTAAAAAGATGCTGGATATTAACGGACATTATGATCCGGTAAACAAAAAGATATTCCTGGACGGCGTTGCTGACAAGCTGCCCATTGATGCTCTTAATCCGCTCCTCAGGGTATTTGCTTCAGGTATTTCAGGAACAGCTACCGGTAAAGTAAACCTTTCCGGAGAATCTGATCAGCTTATGCTCAGGGGAGCTCTGATGGTTGAAGATGCATCAATGAAAATTGACTACCTGCAAACCAGATATTCAATCAGAGACTCAATAAGGTTTGCCAAAAATAAAATCATCTTCAACAATGTAAAACTGATTGATGAAAGAGGTAAAATTGCTGTGCTGAACGGTGCGGTCAATCACAGGTATTTCAAAGAATACAGCGCTGATATGATGATTACGCTTAACGAATCAATGGCAATTAATACAAAGCCCAAGGATAATGATCTTTTTTACGGTACTGCATTTGGAACAGGCGTGGCAACGATCAGGAACAATGCCACCACTCTTTCCTTCGATATATCGGCGAAAACTGACAGGAACACCAGATTCTATATACCTCTGAATTCCAGTGAGACGGTATCGGACTATTCTTATATCTCCTTCATTGATCATGATGCAGAAATTCCTGCTGAAGTAACAACAGAAAAGACTGCTGCAAAACCTGTTCCGGATACAAAAGTTGTACTGAATTTCGACCTTGAGGTGACTCCTGAAGCAGAAGTACAGCTTATTTTTGATTCAAAGGTAGGAGATGTTATGAAAGGGCATGGATCAGGCAACCTGAACATCAATATCAATGAAAAGGGTGACTTTAAGATCTCAGGAGATTACATCATTGAAGACGGCGATTACCTGTTCACGCTGGGGAATATATTCAATAAACCCTTCAGTGTCGAAAACGGAGGAACAATAACGTTCAACGGCGACATTGACAATGCTATTATTGATATAAAAGCTATCTACAAGCTCAAAGCTTCTCTCAGTGAGTTACTGCAGGATGAAAGGTACAACGAAAGAATTCCTGTAGAATGTCAGATCAGGCTTTCAGGAAACCTGTTCAATCCGATTGTGGGTCTTGATATTGTTCTGCCGATAGCAGATGAAGCTACCAAAGCCTACCTCAGGAGTGTCATCACAACCGAAGAAGAGCTGAGCCGCCAGTTTCTGTACCTTCTCGTAATGAACAGCTTCTATTCAGATCCTTCATACGGATCAACCCTGACCACAACGACGACCACAGGAACATCAGCAATGGCTGTGACAACAACCGAGATGGTCTCAAACCAGCTTAGCAACTGGGTATCGCAGATAAGCAACGATTTTGATGTGGGCTTCGTGTACCGGCCTGGTTATAAAGACCTCAATTCCAATGAGGTGCAACTGGCGCTTTCAACCCAGTTGTTAAATGACAAGGTCTCCATCAACGGTAATTTTGATGTCAGGGGCACAGGAGGATCAACAGCTAATACCGATCAGCTGGTTGGCGATTTTGACATCGAGTATAAGCTTACTGAAAATATACGATTTAAGGTATTCAACAGGTTCAACAATCCATATACCGGCAGACAAGCCGACTATACGCAGGGCCTCGGGCTTTTTTTCAAACAGGATTTTGACAGGTTTTCCGATCTCTTCAGAAAAAAAGCCAAATCGGAAATGAAAAAGGAAGATGGACCTGAAGTCTCAGAACAGTAACAGGACCGTAGAAATCTACCTCAGCTGAGGATCCTGGTTAATAAATATTTATTCATTGTTATTAACCGCATATAATAGAATACCTGTTAAATACGTTTTTTAATATCTTCGCACGTGAATTTAATAATCAGAATACTAATAAGAAACGAATTAAAATAATAGAAATGGGATTTTTACAGTTCATTTTACAGGATACTGCACTTCCGGCCGGAAGCACAGCTCAGGCTGATATGACAATCTTTGATTTCGCCATGAAAGGAGGCTGGGTGATGATACCAATTGTCCTCCTTTCCTTAATTGCCGCATATATTTTTATTGAGAGATATTATGTCATAAGAAAAGCCACCAGGGAAGATCAGAATTTCATGAACAGGATCAAGGATTATATTCACGACGGCAAGATTGAAGCAGCAATGGCATTATGCAGGTCAACCGACAGTCCTTCGGCCCGGATGGTTGAAAAGGGCATAAACAGGCTAGGCAGGCCGCTGCAGGACATATCCACAGCGATTGAAAATGTCGGGAAGCTTGAAATATCCAAGCTTGAGAAAAGCTTTCCTACACTGGCCACAATTACGGGTGCCGAGCCAATGCTCGGATTCCTGGGAACGGTAATTGGAATGGTCCAGTCATTCTATGCTATGTCACAAGCGGGTAATAACATAGAGGTGTCACTCCTGTCGGATGGCATTTATACGGCGCTTATCACAACAGTGGCAGGTCTGACCGTGGGAATATTAGGATATTTTGCTTATAATATTCTTGTAGTAAGGGTGGAAAGAGTGGTTTTCAGGCTTGAGGCCACACTGACCGAATTCATGGATATTTTAAATGAACCCATAAAACCGAACCGTTAAGATGGCTATCTCCAACAGAAATAAGATCAGTGTCAGTTTCAGTTCAGTGGGAATGACTGATGTAGTTTTTAACCTTTTGATTTTTTTCATGTTAACCTCCACACTGGTCCATCCTACTGCTTTAAAGCTTCTCCTTCCGAAAGGAAGCGCACAGACTTCAGCCAAGCCGCAGACAACTGTCTCAATAACTGCCGATCAACGATATTATGTTGAACAGCAACCCGTTACCATTACAGAGCTTGAAGCCGTCCTGAAGGAGAAACTGGGAAGTAATCCTGATATCTATATATCCCTTCATGCAGACAAAACTGTACCATTTGAAAGTGTCGTTCAGGTTCTTAATATAGCACAGGCGAATAATTATAAACTGATAATTGCAACAACGCCCAGATAACGATCTTTACCGTTTCCCGTCAGAAAAGGGAAAAGGCATTGCCGGAACTATCGTACTCCATTCGGCTATACTTATATTATGCCTGCTTTTTGGATTTTCGGTTCCTCCCCCTCCTGAAACCGAAGCGGGCATACTGGTAAACTTTGGAACTGATGAAACAGGTCTCGGACTTATTGAGCCTTCCCCGCCGGCATTCCAGGAAGAAGCGTCTCCTCAGCCTGCCTCAGAACCTGAAGTGGTTACAGATGATGAACCATTGCTGACACAGGATAATGAGGAAGCGCCGGAAATAAAGAAGGTCGATCCGGAGGCGGAGAAAAAAAGGCTTGAACAGATTGAGACTGAAAGGATCAGGAGAGAGCAGCTCGAAGCTGAAAGAATACGTAAGGAACAGGAGGAAGCAGAAAGAAAGAGGATTGAAGCTGAGCAGCAACGCCAGACTGAGATCATGGACCGTACCAGAAAAGCTCTTGAAGGTTCAAAGAATGCCGGTACCACATCAACAGGTGAAGGTGTGGCAGGAGGAGCAGGCAACCAGGGAGTTCCGTCAGGGGATCTCAATTCACAAAACCGCGGAGATGGAGGCGGCACAGGTAACAGCGGCGTTTCATACGAGCTTGGAGGCCGCGGATTCCAGAAACTTCCCCTGCCTCAATATGATTACCAGGAAGAAGGAAAGGTAGTTGTGGAGGTTAGTGTCGACAGGTCAGGGAAAGTTATACAGGCAGTACCTGGTATCAAAGGCTCCAGCACGCTTGATGAATACCTGCTTAAAGTTGCAAAGGAAGCTGCCCTGCAGGCTCAGTTCGACACAAAACCTGATGCTCCCGTCATACAGAAGGGAACAATCACCTACAATTTTATACTCAAATAGTTTCAGGCTGTTTTCTCAAAAGCTTCAAGTATTGCAGCATTGAGGTTATCAATGAGTTTATTGTCCTTGATGATATAATCGTTAATGCCCTTTCTGGCAAGCGCTAGAACAATCTCTCCCTTATCCTGGCCGGAAAGCATAATTACGGGAGTATTGGGCTTTAATTCCTTTATTTTGTCAAGAATCTGCATCCCGTTCATATACTCGTGCTCTTCCTTGACAAAAAGATAGTCAAGGATCACCAGGTCGGGATTCTTATGCATCGCATCAAGACACTCTTCGCCGGTTTCAAACGCTTCCAGCTTATATTCATCAGAAGTTAACCTTTTAACTACCAGTGTATTGATAAAAGGATCGTCGTCTACAATAAAAATCAGCTTCTTGTTATTCATCATTGAAATTTAATAACAACGGGCAAATGTAAAGTTACGAAAAAAAATGGCATTTTAAAAATCATATTCTTATTTTTCCCCCGTCACATTGAGAAAAGAGGGAATGATTTCATCATTCTAACGACCTTCTCGCCTACTCCTGCAATGACTGATTCATTCTCCATATCTGAGATGACTTCGTCCATAAGTTCCACAATAACACCCATATGTTCTTCCTTAAGTCCTCTGGTTGTAATAGCCGGAGTTCCGACTCTCAGTCCGGATGTCAGGAAAGGTGATCGGCTATCGAAAGGCACCATATTCTTGTTAACAGTGATATGCGCCCGCACAAGGGTATTCTCAACTTTCTTTCCGGAGATATCCGGGAATTTTGTCCGCAGATCAATAAGCATCAGGTGATTGTCTGTACCGCCGGAGACCACCTTATAACCTTTATCTATAAAAGCCCGGGCCATTATGGCTGCATTTTTCTTCACTCTCGCCTGGTATTCCCTGAATTCGGGAGTGAGAGCTTCACCGAATGACACTGCCTTTGAAGCAATGACATGCTCAAGAGGTCCGCCCTGGACACCGGGAAATACAGCTGAATTAAGAAGCGACGACATCATCCTGACCTCGCCCTTTGATGTGGTTATGCCCCATGGATTGACAAAATCCTTTCCCATCAGAATTATACCACCGCGGGGCCCTCTCAGTGTTTTATGGGTCGTTGATGTAACTATATGTGCGTACTTCAGTGGATTCTTCAGAAGTCCTGCTGCAATGATCCCTGCAGGATGCGCCATATCAACCATCAATATGGCGCCTGTCATATCGGCTATCTTCCTCATCCTTTCATAATCCCATTCACGTGAATAAGCTGATGCCCCTCCTATAATCATTTTAGGCTTCTCCTTCAGGGCAACTTCTTCCATCATTTCATAATCGACCATTCCGGTATCTTCTTTCACACCATAAGCTACCGGGCGATACAAAATCCCTGAGGAATTGACAGGCGATCCATGGGAAAGATGTCCGCCGTGGGCAAGATTCAATCCCATAAATGTATCTCCGGGTTTAAGGACAGTCATGAAAACAGCCATATTTGCCTGTGCTCCCGAATGAGGCTGTACGTTTGCATATTCGGCATCAAAAAGCTGTTTCAGCCTGTCTATTGCAAGCTGCTCAGCCTGGTCGACAATCTCGCAGCCTCCATAATAACGGTTCCCGGGATAACCTTCAGCATATTTGTTAGTCATCACCGACCCCATGGCTTCAAGGACCTGGGGACTGACAAAATTCTCTGAGGCAATAAGCTCAATACCGTTCAGCTGCCGCTGACGTTCTTTCTCAATAAGATCAAAAATCAAAGTATCCTTTTTCATATTTATTTAATGGTCATGATTATGCAAATATAAAAACATTACTCTTGCTTCGCAGTTTTTTATTTAAGTTTGTCAGCCTGAAGGGTAGTGCTCCCAGGAGGAACTGATTCATGATAAACTACAACAGTTTCACGCTTGAAAACGGATTGAGGATCCTGGTTCATGAAGACAGGTCAACACCGCTCGCAGCGATGAATATCCTGTATGATGTAGGATCCAGGGACGAGGATCCTGAATCTACCGGGATTGCACATCTTTTTGAGCATCTTATGTTCGGAGGGACAGCGACAATCCCCGAATTTGACAAGCATCTTCTCATTGCAGGGGGTGAAAACAACGCATTTACCAATACAGATATTACAAACTACTTCATTACCCTGCCGGCCGATAATATTGAAACCGCTTTCTGGCTCGAATCAGACAGGATGAATCTTCTTGACTTTTCACAAAGGAACCTTGACATACAGAAGAATGTTGTGACTGAGGAGTACAACCAGCGATACCTTAATCAACCGTACGGGGATGCAATGCTGATAATGAGACCGCTTGCCTATAAGATCCATCCGTATCGCTGGCCGACAATAGGAATGGATATATCTCATATCCGGGACATCAGCCTCGGCAAGATCAGGGATTTTTTCTTTTCCCATTATGCTCCGAATAATGCCATCCTCACACTGGCAGGCAATATTTCAGCTGATCATGTCACAAATCTTGCCCGGAAATGGTTCGGTAAGATTGAAAGACGTAATGTAAGACCAAGGACTCTTCCGCCTGAACCACGACAAACCGGGGGAAGAATGCTCACAGTCGAAAGAGATGTTCCTTCTGATGCACTATACAAGGTATGGCATACCGGACCACGAACGGGAAATGATTTTTATACGCTTGACCTCATTACGGATATTCTTGCCGGCGGAGAATCAGGCAGACTATATACAAAGCTTGTCAGGCAAAAGAAGCTGTTCAGTGAGATAAATGCCTATATCACTTCGGACATTGATCCCGGGCTTATCATTCTGCATGGAAAGCTGATGAAAGGTGTTGATATTCAATATGCTGAAGAATCCATTAATAGGGTGATCAATGATCTGAAGGAAAAATATCCCTCATCTCCGGAGATGGAAAAGGTCAAGAATAAGTTCGAATCTTCAAATGTATTCACCAACACAAGCATACTCCACAAAGCGATGAATCTCTCCTTTTATCACCTGATAGGCAATACTGAACTTATTAACAATGAGGTAGATCTTTACAGGAAAACCAGCAGGGAGATGGTAGCGGAAGCGGCAAATAAATATTTCATTCCTTCCAGCTGCAGCACACTTTATTACAGATCATCAGGAAAGAAGCAATGAAGAACGGGATACCATATTTAAAGCCACCTGTATCGCCGGTCAGTTTAGGCAAGGTTCCCGAAGCCGTTTGTGTGCGGCTGGGCAACGGCATCCCGGTTTTTCTGATCGAAGCAGGAACAGAAGATGTAATGCGCATGGATTTCACTTTTGATGCTGGGCAGGCGATGGAAAATATCCCGCTGCTTGCTTCATCCGTCAATATGATGCTGACAGAAGGTTCACTGAATTACAGCTCTTCAAAGCTGAACAGGATACTCGACTTCCACGGAGCATTTTATAATCTTTACGCTGAGAAGGACAGGGCAGGCATTGTGATCTTTTTTATGAACCGGCATATTGAAAAGATACTTGAACTTGCCAGGGAGATCCTTTTTCAGCCTATGTTCCCGGAACCCGAACTGAAAGCACTGATGAAAAAGCGTTTACGCTGGTTCCTTGTAAACCGTGACAAGGTGACCAATCTTGCGATGGATCAGTTCTTTGAGTCAATATTTGGCAAGCGCCATCCATATGGCAAACAAGTGACCCAGTCTGATTTTAACAATCTCACTCCTGCTCTGCTTTCTGGTTTTCATTCCAAATACTATACTCCCGGAAAGCTCGCTTTAATTGTGTCGGGCAAAATACATAAGGATGCTGTTTTTCTGATCAATCAATTCTTTGGCGGGCTGCATTCGGAAGGTATCCCTCAGGAAGAATCATCAATTAGAATAAAATCAGAAGACAGAAAACAGATGCATATTGAAAAGCATGGAGCTGTTCAGACAGCAATCAGGATCGGATCACCTTCAATAAATAAGCTTCATCCCGATTACCCCGGACTGAAGGTCGTTGATGTTGTTCTTGGCGGGTATTTCAATTCAAGGCTGATGAAAAACATCAGGGAGGAAAAAGGGCTGACATATGGTATACATTCAATCATTACTTCATTGATCCTCAGCGGCTTTAAAGTTATCTCAACGGAAGTGAGTAAAAAAAGTACTCAAAAAGCAATTGATGAGATCTACAGTGAGATACAATTGCTGCAAAAGGTCCCGGTTGAAAAGGAAGAGCTTGAGATAGTAAGAAATTATATGCTTGGCGGGATGGTCAGAATGTTTGAC
>Ga0154631_1152_pt1 | contig 13582 bp, 5 predicted proteins | sample Rifle2008BG13ft_FD_116060 | JGI IMG/M metagenome (GOLD analysis project Ga0154631, IMG submission 116060) | Bacteroidetes bacterium RBG_13_42_15 | reverse complement strand
TGAAGAAACACCTAAAGGTGTAAAGGGAGGATTCGCTATAGGTGGTTACGGTACGTCAAAAGGCGATCAAAAGTTCCTGACAGTCAGTGATGACAGTGTACGGATATATATAAATGATACTGGAAAATCATCAAAAGGAGGATTTGCAATTGGCGGATTTGGCACTACAAAGGGAGTGGGAGCAAGCTTCCTGAATGTTGAAACAAGTGCAACGGGTATAATTGATCCTGCAGTAAACAGGATATTATGGTATCCTTTGAAGAATGCCTTTCTGACAGGTAAGGTACTTATAGAATCCCCAACTGATGTAGGTGAGAATTCATTTGCTACAGGATTTGAATCAAAGGCAAAAGGAATGTACTCTCAGGCAATGGGATATAAAGCTTTTGCAAATGGTGATTATTCAACAGCTATTGGTAAAAATGCATTGGCAAATAATAATTCTTTTGCTTTTGGAGATTCAGCTATAGCAGTAGGAATAGGCTCAATTGCCCTGGGATCAATAGCAAGAGATCCAATTACTGATAAGCCATACGGCGTTTCTACATTGGCATCAGGGAATTATTCACTAGCTTTAGGATTTGCTGATTCTTCAATAGCATATGGTGCTGTATCAATTGGAATGCTAAATTCTGCTAGGGGACAAAATTCAATGGCCATGGGTTATAAATCTGTATCAAAGAAATCGAATTCAATAGCTATCGGTCTTAGGGCAATTTCAGATAATGGTGCTACAGCTATTGGTACTGATGCAAAAGCAACTGGTAATAATGCAGTTGCTCTTGGTTATAATTCCCAGGCACAAGGTAACACTTCTTTTGCAGTAGGATGGTTAACAGTTGCTAGTAATATAAGCGCTACAGCCATTGGTAATAATTGCAATGCAACAGGCCAGTATTCCGTTGCAATGGGTATGGCAAATACAGCAAGCGGGGATAAATCTATGGCTTTGGGAAATTGGTCAACAGCAAGTGGTAATAGCGCAACTACACTTGGGTGGTCCACTACTGCAGTTGGTAATGCATCACTTGCATTTGGGTCATCAACTCAAGCAAGTTCAACTAATTCCACAGCGTGGGGGAGTTCAACTCTTTCAAGCGGTAATAATTCAACAGCATGGGGGAGTTCAACAACTGCAAGCAGTTTAAATTCAACTTCTTTTGGATATCAGACTAATGCCACTGGACAACATTCAACTGCAATAGGTTATAGCACAACATCTTCAGCATTTGCATCGCTTGTCTTAGGAAGATATAATGTTGTTGCAGGCAGCTTAACAGCATGGACCAGTACTGATCCTGTGTTTGTTATTGGGAATGGTACACTTTCAGTTCCTCATAATGCAATGACAGTATTGAAAAACGGTGAGGTTTATTTCCCCGATGTATATGCAGATGCAGTAGGAGCAACAAATCAGAACCTGTATATTGATAATACTGGAAAGATTGGATTTTTATCCTCTTCAAGGAGATATAAAACTGATATTGAAAAAATCGAAAATATTGACTGGATTTATGAACTACAACCTGTAAATTTTATTTACAGGAATGATAATAACAGGATCAAACAATATGGTTTAATTGCTGAAGATGTTGAAAAGGTAAATCCACTGTTGGTCAGTTATAATGAAAGCGGAGAAGTTGAAACAGTACATTATAACGCTTTAATTACTCCTTTATTAAAAGCCATCCAGGAGCAGCAGGAACAGATAGACCGGTTAGAGAAGCTTGTTGAGGAGCTGATGAATAAATAGCCAAAAGTCCATAAAGTTGAATAATGTCGTGCAAGTCGTGGATGGCCTGCATGACCTGCATGACTTGCAAGACTTGCAAGACTTTTAAAGCCGGTAATCGGTCAACGTCGTCCGATTGATATATATCATCTTTCCTTTTTCCATATAATAAAAAAACTATATTGGGTGCCGAACCATAAAGCGCTATCGTCGTCATACTGTCGAACCGCCATACCGCCAAACCAAAATACCTTCTACCTATGAAAACAAAACTCTCCCTCAGCAATTTGTCTGGATTAAGAAAGACGTTCGGATCGAACGTCTTTACGATTTTCATATTAATGATTTTCTTTGCCCTGTGCCCTGAGCCCTGTGCCCTGAGCCAAATCCCTCAGGGCTTCAATTACCAGGCCATTGTCCGGGAGGGAGTAACCAAACAGCCCATCATCTCTCAGCCCATATTGGTAAGGATAACGATAGAGAATATGGCTGAAACTGCTGTATACCAGGAGACACATTCACTTTCCACTGATGAATTTGGCATAATGGCAATTGTTATAGGTGATGGAACTCCGACAGGAACTGATCTTTTTAAGGATATTGACTGGAGTGAAGAACCTCTGTTCATTAAAACGGAACTTCAGTATCCGGTAGGTGGTTCCTATACCGAAATGGGAACAGCACCGCTTATGTCGGTACCTTATGCTATGGTTGCGGACAGCCTCTCAAAACCATTGACAAAGCTGTCGGTAACCGGTGAGACTACCAATATGGAAGAGGCACTCTTTGAAGTAAAGAACAAGGATGGCCAGACAATCTTTGCAGTTTACAATGAAGGAGTAAGAGTATATGTAAGTGATGGTGATGCAAAAGGAGTAAAGGGTGGTTTTGCCATCGGAGGTTTTGGTGTTGATAAGCAGGGTGTACAGAAGTACTTTTTTGTAAGCGGTGACAGTATCAGGGCATATATTGACAGCACTTCAACTAAAGCAGTCAAGGGCGGATTTGCGATAGGAGGATTTGAGAACACAAAGGCGCCGGGGCAGGAGTATCTCAGGGTAACCCGCGATAGTGTAAGGATATATCTTGATGCGAATCCTGCTACCAAAGCTCCAAAAGGAGGATTTGCCATAGGCGGATTCGATATATCAAAAGATCCGGAGGAAGAATATCTGCGTGTTACGCGCGACAGTACAAGGATTTATGTGAATGACAATCCGGCAAAAGGTGTCAAAGGAGGATTTGCAATCGGCGGTTTTGGTACCGGTAAAGGACCGGCAACTCCATTTACATCACTGACACCTGAAAATTATCTCATTGGGCATAAATCAGGATCTTCAATTAAAAATGGTCTGTATAATTCATTTTTCGGTTACGAGGCAGGGACGAATAACACAGACGGTTACAGTAATATTTTTATCGGATACGGAACCGGACATCAAAACACTACCGGAGGGAATAACATAATTATAGGCAATGGTAGCGGATACCATAACCAGACAGGTGATTTAAACGTGATTATTGGTAATAGGGCAGGTTATTCAGGTACAAATGGATATGGCAATGTTTTTCTGGGTGACTCCGCAGGATTGGGAAATACCAGTGATTATAACGTACTTATTGGTAAAGGTACTGGTTTGTATAATGAAGGAAAGTATAATTCTTTTATGGGGTATGAAGCGGGCATGAGAAACACCACCGGAACATACAATGTATTCCTGGGTTTTAGGGCTGGAAGATACAATACCACTGGTTCTTATAATACTCTTGTTGGCTATCAGGCAGGGATGGCATCTGAAACCAAACCTTTAACAGGTAATAATAATGTCGTTCTTGGATATAATTCCGGAGCAAATCTGAGAAGCGGAAGAGATAATGTTTTTATCGGATATACTGCAGGTTACACTGCCTCTTCCGGATATGAAAATACCTTTATAGGGAAAGAAGCCGGGTATTTGGTCACAACGGGCAACTCAAATGTTGCCATTGGATATAAAGCTGGGAGAGGTATTACTACAAGTGACAGGAATTCACTTATTGGTGAGTCATCCGGAGAAAACCTGGCTACAGGTATTGGTAATGCTTTTTTTGGAACGTATTCAGGCCGGTTAACAACATCGGGAGATTTTAATACTCTAATTGGATATGACTGTGGATATCAGGTCACTACCGGAAGTTGTAATACTTTTGTCGGATTTCAATCCGGCCGCGGCTGGGGCGCAAATGTAATAGGTGATTCTTCTGTCTTTATTGGCTATTTGGCCGGACAATATGAGTATAATTCTCAAAGACTATATATAGAAAACTCATATGCAGGTAAAAATAGTGCTTTAATCTATGGAGAATTTGATAATGACTTACTTGTTTTTAATGCGGATGTAGGTATAGGTACTTCAAATCCTGAAGGAACATTAGATGTGTGTAAAGATTTTCCTGTTTTATCTGTCAGAACCTCTGAAACAGCAGGTACTGATGCTGTTGTAAGGATAGGGGGAGCCAGGACTACCAGTCTTACAGACGATTTGTCCAGGATTGAATTTTATAACTATGAATCGGGAGGACCATTTGAATTGGCCAGAATTTCGGCAAGAAACTCTGATGCGACAAGTGGGACAAGTGTTGGTGACATGATCTTTCAGGTAAATAATGGTTCAGGATTAATCCAGGGAATGCTTATCGACAATAATGGAAGAGTTGGCATAGGCACTTCAAATCCGGCATGGAGATTCCAGGTTGGCGAGACTTCAAATTATGGTTGGGTTGCATCAAACGGATCCTGGGGTAGTTCATCTGATATAAGACAAAAAGAAAACATAAGAATACTTGATTCAGCCCTGAATAAGGTTCTCGAAATGAATGGTATATATTTTAATGTAATTGGGAATAATCCGGTTGGAGACAGAGAGGTTGGATTTATAGCACAGGAAATGGAAAAAATATTACCCGAAGTGGTTTCAGTAGATTCTGAAGGTTATAAGGGTATTTCTTATTCTCACATTACACCAATTCTTGTTGAAGCTATAAAAGAGCAGCAACAGCAGATAGAATCGCAGCAACAGCAGATAGACCGACTGGAGGAGATGATTTCTGAAATGCGGAATGAGATTGCTTCGTCGTCCCGATAGTCATCGTGACTCCTCGCAATGACTCCGGAAAGAAGAAGAGTGCGGGATAGCGGGAGTGCGGGAGGGCGCGAAACAGTGAAACTCAGGATTAACTCCGTGAAACCCCGTGGTTAAAATACCGGTCACCGGTAACCGGTCGCTAGTCAAAAAAATTTGACTCGTTTTACATTTTATTCTAACTTGTTTTCAATTCTTTAACCGGACATCGGTCATAGGACCTTATAAACCCTTATGCCTTAACGCCTTAAAGCCTTTTTGTCATGAAACCAAAACTCTCCCTCTTTCAAAGTCAATTTTTTTACATGACTGGTCTGAGACCTGTCACTGTATTCTTTTTGATTGTTTTTGCCCTGTGCCCTGCGCCCCGCGCCCTGAGCCAGATCCCTCAGGGCTTCAATTACCAGGCTATAGTAAGAGACGGGGTAACAGGTAATCCCATTACAGATCCTGTTGACATCAAGATTGCTGTTCTTTCGGATGATGACCCTGAAGAAGTGATATGGGAAGAACTTCATGAAGATGTTGATCCTGATGATCACGGGTTGTTCAGCATTGTAATGGGACAGGGAATATGCCAGACAGCTCCAACGTACTTCACTGATATTGACTGGACTGTTTCACCAAAGTATATCAGGACACAGGTTTTCTATGGAGACGAATGGAAGAATCTGGGCCCGGCTCAGCTATGGTCGGTGCCTTATTCTCTTCATTCAGAATCATCCGATCAGTGGAAAACAACAGGTGGAAATATTTATAGAGAGACTGGTAATGTAGGGATAAATACCACAACACCTGCAGCAGCTCTTGATGTAAACGGTGAGAGCATTTTCAGAGCTTCAATAGCACCTGACTGGATTGAGATGAACAGATATTCTACAGGTAACAGGTATTCTGGCATAGATTTTCATGGTGATGATACCTGGACTGATTTTTCACTTAGGATCTATCGTCACAATGCAGGGGAGGATGCTTACTCACGTATCTGGCACCGTGGTTTGGGATCTCTTCAGATACTTACAAATGAATCGGCTCCTATTGATTTGCTGACAGCAGGATCTTACAGGCTAAGAGTTGCATCAGATGGTAAGGTTGGAATTGGTACAACGTCACCGGCCTATATGCTGGATGTAAACGGTGAAATAACATCAAGATCAGCAAATAGTTTCAGGCTTCGTCAGAGCACTTATAGCTCAATCTTAAGAAATGATGGTGCAGGCTTTTACCTGCTGCTTACTAATAGTGGCGATCCTGACGGAACATGGAACTCACTGCGTCCTTTCACGGTAAATCTTGCATCAGGTTCGCTGAACCTGGGAAATGGTGCTTTAAACGTAACACATGCAGGCAATATAGGAGTCGGCACTGCAAGCACGACAAGCAAAATGGTTGTTCAACCATCGTCGGCATGGAGTGATGATGTCCCTCTCTTTGAAGTAAAAAATAAATATGGAATACCTGTTTTAGCTGTTTACAATAACGGTGTAAGGATATTGGTTGATAATACTGAAAGTAAATCTGTAAAGGGAGGCTTTGCTATTGGCGGTTATGATTATACCAAGGCCGGCCAGACATATGAGTTTATGAGAATAACACCTGACAGCATCAGGTTTAATATCAATAATTCATCAACAAAAGCTGTGAAAGGTGGTTTTGCAATAGGTGGTTATGGAAGTACCAAAGGACCCATTAATGAGGATTTTATGTATATTACTCCCTCTGGTTCTCCTGCAGGTGACTATAATACATTTCTTGGACACCTGGCAGGAACAAGCAATAGTAGCGGAGATTACAACACTTTTATAGGCATTAACGCAGGTACATCCAACTCTTCAGGCAATGCCAGTGCTTTCCTGGGCTATGAAGCAGGAAAAGCAAACACATCCGGAGGATATAATGTAGCAATAGGGAATATGTCATTAGGCAGCAATTCTCTTGGATCATTTAATGTAGCTCTCGGTTATCTGGCTGGTTATGGCAATACTGTTGGTGATGGAAATATTTTCCTGGGTCAGTATGCTGGTTACTCAGAAAACGGATCCAATAAGCTCATTGTTGGTACCAATACAACCATCTATGGTGATCTTAATTCTAATAAAGTAGTAATTAACGGGAAATACAATCCCTATAATCGTACGTTTTTTGTTAACGGTACAGCAGGTGGTTCATTTGCATGGTTGAATGATAGTGATGAGAAACTTAAAAGAGATATTGTCACCATACCTGATGCATTGAAAAAAGTACTTGGATTGCGTGGTGTGAATTTTTACTGGAGAAGCCCTCTTGAGGGTATGGAATCACTTCAAATGGGTTTTATTGGTCAGGAAGCAGAAAAAGTTATTCCTGAAGTGGTTACTGTTAATAATGACAATTATTCAATGCAATATGCTCCAATAACCGCCTTGTTGGTTGAGGCTATAAAAGAGCAGCAGGAGCAAATAGAATCGCAGCAGCAACAGATAGATGAGCTTAAGGAGATGCTCAGCAAAATGGAGATGAAGATTGCTTCGTCGTCCCGACTTCGCTAACCGAAGCTTGAGCGAAGGTTAGTAACGGGACTCCTCGCAATGACACAAGAAAAAAGAAGAGGGCGGGAGTGCGTGAGGGCGAGAGAGCGGGAGTGGGTGAGGAGGAGCATACCCGCTGCCGGTCACTCGTCAAAAAAACTTGACTTGTTTTGTCTTATATTCTAACTTGCCATATATAATATTTGGTTTTAAATATTTCGTCTGAATATTCGAAAAATCCTGCATGGCGGGATATTATGTTTCTTACACTGGCTCAATTAATATAGCCTTTATACGATTTACGATATTTTATCACCTCTGACCATCGTACCATCTTACCGTCAAACCATCAAACCGTTGATATCATGAAACCAAAACTATCCATCTTGTATCATGTTTCTTTTATCTTATGCCTTCTTGCCCTCCGCCCTGCGCCCCCTGCCCTGAGCCAAATCCCGCAGGGATTTAACTACCAGGCCGTAGCCAGCGACGGTATTACGGGCAATCCGATCACAGAAATGATTGATGTGAGGATTGCTATCCTTTCGAATGACAGCCCCGAGGAAGTGATATGGCAGGAAATACACGAATATGTTGATCCTGATGATCACGGATTATTCAGTATCGTGGTAGGCCAGGGAACCTACGAATCGGGACCAGTAACAGACTTCGCTGACATTGACTGGACCGTAATGCCGAAGTACATCAGGACACAAATCTTTTATGACGGTTCATGGAAAAATATGGGTTCGGCCCAGTTGTGGTCGGTACCGTACGCTATGGTGGCTGATTCTCTTGGTGGCCCGCTCAAAAAACTGGCTGTGGAGGGAGAGACCACTGATATGGAGGAAGCACTTTTTGAAGTCAGGAATAAGGACGGAAATACAGTATTTGCTGTGTATAATGAAGGAGTGAGGATATATGTAGGAGACGGAGACGTAAAAGGACCTAAGGGAGGATTTGCCATAGGGGGATTCGGTTCATCGAAGGATGAGAATGACAAGAGATATTTCTTTGTTGATGACGACAGTGTAAGGATCTACCTGAACGGAGCCGGGAAATCGGCAAAAGGAGGATTTGCCATAGGAGGATACGGAACGGTAAAGGGCGATCAGAAGTTCCTTACGGTCAGTTATGACAGTGTGAGAATATATGTCGATAATGATGAAGAGGATAAGGGAGTTAAGGGAGGATTTGCCATCGGAGGATATGGTATAACAAAGGGCAAAACCCAGAAGCTTCTTACGGTAAGTGATGACAGTGTAAGGATCTATATCAACGATAAAAGCAAAGGGCCGAAGGGAGGTTTTGCTATCGGAGGATTTGATAAAACAAAGGGAGAGGGTAATAACACTAATTTCTTTAATGTTGCAACGAGTGCTGATGATACGATCAATCCATCGCAGAACAGAATACTTTGGTATCCGGTAAAAAATGCTTTTATGACCGGGAAAGTGCTTGTGGAACTACCTGACAGTGTGGGGGAGAATTCATTTGCTTCGGGCTTTGAATCAAAAGCACTGGGTGATTTTTCCCAGGCATTGGGATATAAAGCTATTGCACGGGGGGATTATTCAACTGCAATCGGTAAAAACGCCGTGGCCAATGAAATTAATTCTTTTGCCTTTGGAGAGGATGCTACAGCAAAGAATGATGAGAGTTACGCAATTGGCAGGGGGGCCATTGCCGAAGGTTTTCGCAGCTTTGCTTTTGGAAGCGCAGGACTGGACTCTGCAGGAGTAGTAACAGACGTTGCCCGTGCAAAAGGAGAGTATTCTTTTGCCATAGGACAAGGTTCACAGGCTGCTGGTAAAGGAGCCTTTGCAATGGGAGTTAAAGCTGAAGCCACAGGAGATTATTCTGTTTCTATAGGCAATGACCCTTTGGCTTCAGCTTTTCTCACTACTGCAATTGGTGCGGGATCCGAAGCCTCCATTAACAGAGCTCTTGCCGTTGGAGCATATACAACAGCTTCAGGTGAAGGATCATTTGCCGGGGGATATAATACATGGGCTACAAAAAAATATAGTTTAGCACTTGGAGTGAGCACCGGAGCAACTGGAGATTACTCAGCAGCTATTGGATACCGGGCTGAAGCAACCAATCTCTATTCAGCTGCTTTGGGAGGCTTCGCAAAAGCGCATGGACAGTACTCCCTGGCACTTGGTTATGGATCGTGGGCAAAAGGAACCTGGTCTTATGCGATAGGCAGAGGTATCAGAGCCAATGAAAATGAAACAGTACTGGGAAGATTTAACAAGGAAGACGAATCAGATGCCCTGTTCATTGTGGGTACAGGGACCGGTGAAGCTACCCGAAAAAATGCATTGGTAATCAATACTTTTGGAAGAACATCGTTCAGTGACCCGATTACTATCGGTGCAAGTACAACAAGTTATACAGAGATCGGAGCAGGTAGCGCTTTTTTCGTAGATGCCGCTCCTACTGTTTCTCTTGAAGAAAGCGATAACCTGAAAAGGTTCGGAATAAATGTTAATAGTAAAATATTTAATATCAGAGAACTTATTGGTTCAACCTGGTACAACCGTTTATCGGTTATTGAGAACGGCAATATCGGAATAGGAACAACAGCTCCTGCTCAAAGACTTGAAGTCGCCGGGAATATTATGATTGGGGGTAATCTGTATCTCAAGGATGCAAACAGAACAGTTGGAACCTCTACAGCACATTCACTTTATCTGGCATCAAACAATACTGTAAGAATGACCATTAACAGCAGCGGTAATGTTGGAATAGGTACAACCGCACCAAACGAAAAGCTTGAAATAAACGGAAACATCCAGCTTTCAGCAGGTTCAAACCGCTATATTATTTTTCCTGACAGACTAAGAAGTCTGTTTATAGGAGGTGTGGTTGGTTATCAATCTGCTTATGCAATTCATTTTATTACAGATAATGGAAGCAATATTGGACTTGAAAGGCTGTCGATCGTTGGTGACAGGGTCGGAATCAATATAACCAGCCCATCACAGGCCCTTCATGTTGTCGGCAACGCCAGATTCACAGCAATAGGTTCAGGATCCTACTACGGTGCTGTTAATCGCACAAGTGACGGTACCCTGACTACATCTACTTCAGACATCAGGTTGAAAACAAATATATGTTCAATCACAAATGGTTTAAGCATTGTCCTTAAGCTCAGGGGAGTGTACTTTAAGTGGATAGATGAACCTGAAATGGGTAACCGTATCGGAATGATTGCACAGGAGGTTGAGAAAGTAGTACCTGAACTTGTTTTTACAAATAATGTCGATGGTTATAAGGGTATTAATTATCCTGAAATGTCAGCTGTATTAGTTGAAGCAATCAAGGAACAACAGGCGCAAATCGAATCCCAGAACCAGGAAAACCTGCAACTTAAATCTGAACTGCAGTCAATTAAGGATGAACTGGCACAGATAAAGGTAATGATGGGAATGGAATAACGGTATGTCGGTATGACGGTGTAGCGGGATTTAAGAAGAGGAAAGGAGGGCGGGATTGCAGGAAAAACAGTGTTACTCCGTGGTTAAATAATTTCAGATTTCCGGTTCCAAATTCCAGATTTCAGGTTTTCTTCCTTGTTACCGGTGTATCACACCGGATCCTATAACTTCATCACCGTCATACCACGCGGCAAACTGCCCGGGAGCGATGCCTCGCTGTAATTTATTGAATATAATAAAGATGCCATCGCTGCGCCTGAACAACTTAGCCTTCTGGAGAGGCTGGCGATACCTGATCCTGACCATATATTCCCGGCTTTCATCTTCTGCCATGGCAAGATCTGTCCTTATCCAGTGAACCTCATCCTTCTTCACCATCAACCCTTTCCTGAATAACCCGGGATGCGACTGCCCTTCACCGACGTATAGAATATTTTTTTCGACATCAACAGCAAGAACAAACAGAGGTTTCCCGTAACCTCCTATATTTATCCCTTTCCTCTGACCGATCGTAAAGAAGTGAGCTCCTTTATGCCTTCCTACTACTCTTCCGTCAGAAGGTAAATACAATACAGGTTCAGTCAGATCAGAAAGCAGTTTATATGATACAGTTTTTTCATTAAAACCTCCTTCAACCTCTTCAACCTTTTCAACTTCTTCAACTTCTTCAACCCTTCTTAAAATTTCTACTATATCTCCTTCTTTGCTTTTAAGCTTTTGCTGAAGGAAAGTCGGCAGGTGTACTTTACCCACGAAGCAGATCCCCTGTGAATCCTTGCGATGCGCCGTCGCAAGTCCCAGCTTATCAGCCGTTTTTCGCACTTCAGGCTTAGTCATTTCCCCGATGGGGAAGAGGGCATATGCAAGCTGTTCCTGGCTCACCTGGCAGAGAAAATAACTCTGATCCTTGTTATCATCCTTCCCTGCAAGGAGCCTGTAAATAGGTGTATTATTTACACTTATTTTTTCTTTCCTGCAATAGTGACCTGTAGCCACAAAATCGCCTCCAAGTTTCCTTGCCTCATCAGCAAATGAATCAAACTTTATCTCCCTGTTGCACAGTACATCAGGATTTGGAGTTCGTCCCTTTTCATATTCAGTAAACATGTAATCTATCACCCTCTTCCTGTACGGTTCGCTCAGGTCGACAAAATGAAACGGGATACCAAGTTTCTTAGCCACCATCTCCGCAAACATCAGGTCATCCTCCCAGTGGCAGTCGCTCTGAATCAGACCGGTCGTATCGTGCCAGTTCCTCATGAACAGGCCGATGACATCATAACCATGTTCCTTCAGAACCCATCCTGCCACGCTGGAATCTACACCGCCGGAGAGACCTATGACTACACGCTTTTTCATGGGTGCTAAGGTAGAAAAAAGAAGTATCTTTATAACATGGGAACCGGTACACTTACCATATACAGCGCTTCAGCAGGATCGGGAAAGACATTCAACCTTACCCGTGCCTACCTTACCCATCTTTTCAGATCACGTTATAACTACCGCAGAATACTCGCTGTGACTTTTACCAACAAAGCCACTGCCGAGATGAAAAACCGGATACTTGATCAGCTTTATATTCTGGCAAACAACGGGAAATCAGAGTACCTGGCAGATCTTGGCAGGGACACCGGCAAGAGTGAAGAAGTGATAAGAAATGAAGCCGGTGAGATCCTTTTTTCAATCCTTCACGATTTCTCCCGTTTTTCTGTCTCTACCATCGATGCATTTTTTCAGAAAATTCTCCGGGCATTTACAAGAGAGGCAGGCCTGCACTCGGGATTCAATATTGAACTGGATCACAGCCTGATACTTTCAACGGCCGTTGATGAGATGATAGCCTCCACTGCAACTGACTCACAGATCAGGAACTGGCTGATACGTTATGCAATGTCAAATCTTGAGGAGGAGAAGAGCTGGGACCTGAAAGGAGATATCATGAAGCTGTCTGAAGAGCTCTTCAGGGAAAAATTCAGGATCCTTTCAGCAGATGAGAGAGCCAACCTTGAGAATAAGGATTTTCTGCTGGATTACATAAAAAAAATCCGGGCCCTGGAATCATCAATTGAGAGTGAACTTATCAGACTCGGCAGGAAATGTGAGAAGATATATGCTGATAATGATCTTGATGAAGAGATGTTTTATCAGAAAGGGAAGGGTGTCCCGGGTTTTATAAGATCTCTGGCGAACGGATCTGTCATAAAGCCCAATAGCTATGTATTGAGAATACTGGAGGATCCGCCCAAATGGTCAACCGGTAAACCTGCCCCTCAGCTGCTGGCGGCAATTGACGGAGGTCTGGAAGATGCACTGAAGGACTCGGTCAGATTTTGTAATGATAATTATATTAGTTATAAGAGTGCAGGTGTAGTTCTTTCAAACATCTATGCACTCGGCATCCTCTCTGATGTGCTGAAACGGGTGCACCAGGTAGCCTCTTCCGAAAACAGCTTCCTGCTGTCAGAGGCAGGAGAGGTGCTGAGCCGCATAACGGGAGGGGAACAGACACCATTCATTTATGAAAAAATCGGCAATACATACGAAAATTACATGATCGATGAATTCCAGGATACTTCATTGCTCCAATGGAAGAATTTTGATCCTCTGATCAGTGAAAGCATGGGAAGAGGTTGCGACAATCTTGTTGTGGGAGATATCAAGCAATCAATATACCGGTGGAGAAACAGCGACTGGAGAATACTTGCCGGCATGAAGGATGACCTTGTTGACGGCAAAAGATTCCTGAGCAAGCCTCTCGTGACAAACTGGAGAAGC
>Ga0154631_1146_pt1 | contig 13689 bp, 10 predicted proteins | sample Rifle2008BG13ft_FD_116060 | JGI IMG/M metagenome (GOLD analysis project Ga0154631, IMG submission 116060) | Bacteroidetes bacterium RBG_13_42_15 | reverse complement strand
TATTCCTCGGATATTTATTGGCAAACCAGCCATCGTCGAGCAGGAAAACATCAAGCCCCAGTTTTTTTGTATCATCGAGAATGCCGGTAAGTTTTTTTTCATCGAAATTGAAACCCGTGGCTTCCCAGTTATTCAGAAGTGTCAGCCGTGAACCTGTTCCGTCAAGCACTCCATATTTTATCGCCCACCGGTGGAGGTTGCGGCTTGCCTGGCCTTTACCTTTGGCTGAGTAGGTAAAAATCATGGAAGGGGTCTTGAAGACTTTTCCTGGTTCCAGGGAATACTCTGAAGCGAACGGATTTATCCCTGATATTACCCTTAAGGAACCCTTTTCGTCTATTTCAAAAAGAAATCTGAAGTTACCTGACCAGCCAATGGTTCCGGCAATAACCTCACCATTGTTTTCATCCGATTTTTCATTCAGGGATAACATAAAAACCGGTGTCTGATACATATGAGCACGGGTTCCAAGTTTTGTGTCGAGTATCTTGATCCCTGCTGTGAGCCCGCTTTCCTGCAATTTCATTTCTTCTGCCCAGTCGCCGTGAAACTGGGTAAGCCAGTATTTTTCAGCGTCGAAATGGAGCATGGAGGAGGCGTAATTAAAAATTGTAACCGGCTTTTTTTCATCATGCTTTATTTCAGTCCACTGTTCAATAACATCCTCACTGACAAAAGTCTTTATAAACAGAGTCACTACAAAAGGATACTGGGGATCTTTCAGAAAGATCCTGGTCAGGGTGACATCCGGCCTTATATTTTCAACTTCATTGTTAATATATTTAAGTTCCAGCGAAGGATTTCCGTCGTTATGAGTTGCCCTGATGGCAGGTTCAAAGAGATTGTCGGTCCCGAATGTGGCATATGCAGAATGACCGGCATCCCTCGTCTGCCTGAGATTATCGATACTTCCCGGTTTTGGGCCGAACCAGGACTGGTATAATCTTCCGTCCCTGTTGTTTACCCTGTAAACCAGGCTGGTATTTTTAGTATCAAGTGGAATAAAAATATCAGGGGCTTGCTTCATCTGCTGACCGCCAGCTTGCGGAAGCGGCCCTATGGGATCCTGAGCAGATAATGATAATCCGAGTGTACAAATAATGATAAAGGAAAATAATTTTTTCATGGTGGTATAATTAGAATTACAGTTTTGCGCTTTTAATTAAAGTTGCTGGTTACCAGTTCCTTGTTGCTTGTTGTTTTTTCCGTGCACCGGGTGCCGCATGCCGCGTACCGTATACCTTGATTTTTAACAACCTAAATTTACCAATTATTTCAAGCTTTGTCACATGCTGAAGGCTTGCATGGTATGATTTTAGGATTTTTAATCCGCAGCAGGATATACAGCATTGTAAATAATCAGTTATTCTTTTACTTTTGGGAACTTTGTTTTTCACTCTTCTGAAATGAACCTGAATTATATTAACCGAAAAGACCTTGTGGTCTTTATTACTTTCTTTTTTGCATTCTCAGCTGGCTTCTCACCAACTTCTTTTGCTGTAAGCCAGATTCAGCAGGACACAATTCCCCGGCAGGGAGTTGTCCTGAAACAGCCTGTTTATATCACATCGCGTCTGGTTACCCCGAAACCTGTAATTGACGGGAAACTTGATGATGAATGCTGGAAAAAGGGGATCTGGGCAGGAGACTATCATCAGTTTGTTCCGAATGAGGGTGCACCACCGACCTACCCGACAGAGCATAATATTCAGTATGATGACAAAAACATCTATGTTGCTTTCAGGGCATTTGATCCTGAACCAGATAAGGTTCATAAATATGCAGCTGTGAGGGATGAAATCGTAGGTGACATGGTAGGTATAAATTTCGACAGTTACCGCGATTACCGGACAGGTTTTGAGTTCACAATAACTGCCTGGGGTCAGAAGATCGATCTGGTATTATTTAATCCTATTAACTGGGACTTTAACTGGAATGCAGTGTGGAAAGGCAAAGTCGGATTCGAAGACTCGGCGTGGGTAGCAGAAATTGAAATACCGTTGAGCCAGCTTCGCTACAGCAATAAGGATGAGCAGGTATGGGGTATGCATACGTGGAGGTGGATTGACAGGCTGCAGGAGGAGAGCAACTGGGAAAGACAGACAAAAACAGGTCCCGGGATGCTCTACAACTATGGTGAACTAAGGGGGATAAACGGATTAAAAAAATCCCGTCGTCTGGAGCTCCAGCCATTTGTCCTTGGTGATCTGACGACTCTGAAGGAGGAACCGGGAAATCCGTATACAAAGAACGGGAGAGCCTGGAGCGGAAACCTGGGACTCGATGCCAAAATCGGAGTATCCAGCAACTTCACTGTCGACCTGACAGTTAATCCGGATTTCGGACAGGTGGAATCCGATCCCTCAGTCATGAATCTGACTGCATTTGAAACCTTTTATGAGGAGAAAAGGCCTTTCTTCCTGGAGGGGCTTACTATATTCGATTATAAGTTTGACGACCAGAATCTGTTCTATTCAAGACGTATCGGTCATGCCCCATCCCTGACTGTAGGATCTGATGATGAACATTTTGTGAAGTCTCCGGATAAGACTACCATTCTGAATGCCGCCAAATTCAGCGGTACGACATCCAAGGGTCTGTCGGTCGGACTAATTCAGAGTACTACTTCAAATGAGTTTGCACGTGTAAGTGATCTGAACGGAAATGAAACGAAACAAAAAGTTGAACCGCTGACCAATTACCTGATAGCCAGGGTTCAGAAGGGATACAATGCAGGTAACACTATTATAGGCGGGATGATGACTTCGACCAACCGTTTTATTCAGGATGATGACCTGGCTTTCCTCAGCAGTGACGCATATACAGGGGGAATTGATCTATTACATCACTGGAAAGACAAAGAGTTCTTTATAAACGCCAAGATTATCGGGAGTTATATTAAGGGGAGCCAGGAAGCCATTACAGCCCTTCAGGAATCCTCTGCCCGTTATTTTCAGAGACCCGGTGCAGATTATGTGAACTATGATATCACAAGAACCAATCTTAGCGGAATGGGAGGTAAAGTAGAGATCGGCAAAGGATCAAAAGGAAACTGGAAATATTCCACGGCTCTTTCAGTACTTACCCCTGGTCTCGAGCTGAATGATCTTGGCTATATGAGAACTGCTGACGAAATAGAAAACCAGAACGATGTGGAGTACTTTATCACAAAACCTGTTTCAATATTCAGAACTCTCACGGTCGGATTTGAACAACGCAACTCATGGAATTTTAAAGGGACATCGCTGGGTTCCGATGGAGAATTATCATTCTCAGCCGAGTTTAAAAACCAATGGAGTTTCAGGGCCGAAGCAGCCTATCATTCAAAGGACATTGACACAAGGTTATTGAGAGGTGGTTATGATATCCGTATGCCGGCCGCCACGGAGTTTTCAGGAACCCTGAGAACTGACGCATCAAAAAAATTCATAGCCTCACTTTCTTCTCAATACAGTAAAGCCGGAAATAATTCTGCAACACAATGGTCAATCCGGTCAGGAATTTCGGTCCGTCCGTTCAGTATGCTGAAAATAGCTGTAACAGCAGCTTATGAAAAGAACCGTGATGAGCTCCAGTATGTAGCTACAAAGGATACAACATGGCTTGATGGAAAGAGATATGTACTGGGGACAATTGATCAGAAAACGTTCGGACTTGTCTTCAGGGTCGATCTTAACCTGACCCCCGAGTTTTCCGTTCAATATTACGGCAGTCCTTTCATTTCGACGGGCAGTTACTCAGAGCTCAAGCGGGTAACAGATCCTGAGGCGAAGAATTACGGGGACCGGTTCGATATCTACGAGAATCCCGTATTTTATGACAACAACTATTATCTGACCGATTATGACAATGTTTTGCCAACGAAGGTAAAAGTACACAATCCCGATTTCAACTTTCACCAGTTCCGCTCAAATCTTGTTGCAAAATGGGAGTACAGGCTGGGATCTTTCATTTACTTTGTCTGGTCAAGCGAACGCACCGGAAGCAACGGTTCCTCCGACGCTTCAATTGGCGATTCGTACAGTTATCTCGGGGATGTATATCCGAACAACATTTTCCTGATCAAAGTAAGCTATTGGTTTTCCTTGTAGATATCACTCCATTTGCCGGTTTATATATTGATTATGAGTTCCTGTAGAATCAGGAATTTATGAGGTCGGACCCGGAAGATCAATTATTAGTCTTCTTTAATATACTTTTTGTCCAACTAATCAGTTATGTAATCAAAAAGTATTCGTTTTCTTTGGAAGCACTGATAAAAATATACATTTTTGTCTTCAATACCTGTTGTCAGATTAAACGATATGGTCCTGATTTAGATTTTCAACTTCTGGAACGCGAGAAATGAAAATATTGATTTGCGAAGATAATCCGATGGCAATGAAGACACTATCAGTAATCCTTGAAAGAGAGGGATTTGAAGCGGATTTGGCCGAGGATGGAAATGTAGCAATTGACCTGCTTCAGATGTATGATTATGACCTTATGGTTGTTGATATTCATCTGCCATATCGCAGCGGACTTGAACTGGTTAAATTTGTCCGTTCTGACCAGGGAAAAGATACACCTGTGATAATACTTACTGCTTTCAGCGATCATCAGATGCAACGGCAGGCCGGCGAATTAGGAATCAGCGACTATATTGTAAAGCCTTTTAATCCGGGCGACCTTGTAACAAAGATCAAATCGATCCTCAACAAATAGCTCATGCACAAACTTATAATATTATTATTTGTTGGATTTTTTGTCCCCGGGCTGTTAAATGTTTCACAGCTTCTTTCTCAGGAAGGGATTGATCCTGAGGCTGAATTTTCAAGGATCAGAACCATGGCTTTTGATGGTGATTATGCCAACGCTGCTGCAGCTGCCCGTAAACTGGTGAATACCTTTCCGTCATACGGCGATGCCCGGATTCTGCTTGGCCGCATTCTTGCCTGGCAGAAAGATTATAAGCAGGCTGCAGCTGTAATTGACACACTTCTGAAAACTGACCCCGATAATTCTGATGCACTGGCTGCAAGGCGTGATATTTCACTATGGTCAAAAGAAAATACGGCTGTCGCATCAGACCTGCGGACAGGTTATTCATTTGACTATTTCACCGAACCATATACACGGTTCTGGCAGGTTTTTAGTGTAGGAACAGGTCACAGGTTTGCATGGGGTCCGGCATCGGCAAGTGTTAATGTCGGGAACCTGATTACTGATGAATTAACTGACCTTTATGCAACAGAACTGCAGTTTGAAGCAGATGCATATCCGCGATTTTCTGATCAGAATTATGCTTACCTTGCATATGCATACAGCCCCGGTTCTTATTTCCCGACGCATAGGGCAGCGTTTGAATTCTGGCAGGTTTTACCGGCAGGATGGGCAGTATCGGCAGGCCTTAATTATTATTATTTTGACAGGAATATTTTTATTGCTCTTGCATCCGTTGAAAAATATCAGGGGAAATTCTGGTTCTCAGGAAAAACATATGTTTATTTTAAGGATGACGGACCAAGGATATCATTCTATCTGAATATAAGGCGTTACTTCAATGACTTCAACTATTTGCAGCTTACATTAGGGACAGGAACAGCTCCCGATGAACCATTCGATGTCCGGGAAGATATTAACCGGCTCAGCGCCAACAGCGTCAGGCTGGCTTATAATTTTAATGTGAAGGGCAGATTTTCTGTACGGCTGGGAGCGGGATATTCCCGGGAAGAATATGATGAATCAGGAGGATCAGCCATGAGAAACAGATTTGAAGGAGGTATAAACTTAATTTATGCAATTAAAATGAAGTGATGAAATACAGGATCCTGACAATATTATCACTTCTTATCTTCGCTGCTGCAGAGGCGGGGCCGGTAGCTAAGCCACCATATTCTGCCAACCATCCTTCACCGATCTATATAACCGATGGCATTGCCCTTATAACATCAGAGATGAATGTTTCGAGACTGGATAATCTTATAAGTCTTTCCAGGGACATCTATCCTATTCAGATCGCGGCATTCAGGCTGAAGACAAATGCTGAAAGGATGTTTTCAAAGGCTTCCGGCGTTTTGGGTAATGATGTTATGATGATAGAGGAGGACGGTTTTTTCAAGATCCGCATCACCAGGCTGAATAAGGCCAGGATCAGAAGTATTCTGGAGCCTGAGGACGATAACAATCCGGCTGATTCAATAATCAGTGCTCCAGTTCAGTCACAAGATACAATCATTGATATCACATCATCTGCTGATACAAGCCTCATTACGGAAACAGCCGCTGATACATTATCTGCTGTCACGCCTGTTGCTGAATCAGCACCTGTTGTCACACAGATAGAAAACCAGCCACACAAAATATTACTTTTTGATATTAACAGTCCATGGCTGAAACGGATAAACTATTTCGGCAAATCATTTGCTCTTGTCAATGCACTGATAATTACCATAATTATTTCCATTACGACGATGATCATTCTGCTTTTTGTAATTCTGCTGAACAGAACAAGGATGGAGAAGCAGGAGGATCTGAAGCAATACCTGGCCGAAACGTACCAGGGGATGATCATTGACTATTTATTTACCGGAAGCAGTCCGGACAGGTTCCGTGCCATAGCCTCCGATACCTACAGGAGGCAGGCTCTTATTGATCAGATGATCGATGTGAGCGTCAACCTGAAGGGAGATGCCGAGGAAAAACTGAGCGGCCTGTATCTTTATCTGGGACTTGACAGAGACTCAATCAAACGTGCAAATAACTTCCGCTGGCATAAGAAAATCAAGGGATTCCGTGAGCTTGCCTTTATGAATATAAAAGAGGCAAACGATGTTATTTATGAAGCTTTGAACTCAAAGAACGAGATCCTCAGGATGGAAGCCCAGATTGCTCTTGTAAGGCTGACTGATAACGATCCCTTCAGCTTTCTTTTCCAGCTTAAACGGCCTTTCTCCCTGTGGGAGCAGATAACCCTTCACGAGCTTATTATTCAGCATGATCTTCCTGTCCCTGAGTTTAAAAAATTCCTTAAGTCTTCCAATCCCACTGTTGTTATGTTCGCATTGAGAATGATACGGGAGTTCAAGCAGAAGGATGCTGAAGATGATTTAAGGGATACTCTTGAACATCCTTCACCAAAAGTAAGATGGCTTGCTGTTCAGGTTGCGGGAGATCTCGAAATGCGGTCAACCCTCGAGGTAATGAAGAGAATGTATAAAAGCCAGGATTATAACACCTGCCTTGAGATCATCAGATCTATGGCAAAGATGCCCGATCCTTCACTTATGGGATTTCTGAAACTGGTTCTCGACAAGGAGGATGATGTTCAACTGCAGATTGAAGCAACAAAGGCTATCGAAAACAACGGTGAGGAAGGTGTAAAAACCCTGGTAAAGCTTATGAAATCGGAATATAAAAACTACAATATTATCGTGCGGCATGTACTTGACCGCAGAATATTCTAAAGACAATGGGATATCTTTTTGCACATATTATCTTTTATCTCACCCTGATCCTCTTCGGATCATATCTTTTGCTTGGCATTTTCTCGGCAATTGCTTTACGCAAATACCTGAGGAAGAACAGTTATATAAACTACAATTCCCTGGTGCTGTCGCCACTGAGCCCGAAGATATCAATAATTGCGCCTGCATTTAATGAAAGCAAGACCATTATTGACAATATCCGCACCTTGCTTTCCCTGTACTATAATAACTTCGAGGTTATTATTGTAAATGACGGATCAACCGACAATACTTTCGATCTGATGAAGGATGCCTATGATCTGATAAGGGTCAATTATTATTTCGACTACAGGATCCCGTGTGAAAGGATAAGAGGGGTCTACAGATCAAAAAATCCGTCATACAACCGGTTAACAATTATTGACAAGAACAACGGAGGAAAAGCTGATTCCCTGAATGCAGGGATCAATATCTGTCACAGCGACCTTTATGTATCAATTGATGCTGACTCAATAATTGAAGCCGACTCGATACTTAAGCTGGTCAAACCATTCCTGGAGGAGAAGGATAAGAAGGTAATAGGCACTGGCGGGGTTATCAGGATAGTGAACTCATGCGATATTGAACGTGGTCATATCAGGGAGATAAGAATCCCTGCCAAAATTTTGCCGCGTCTTCAGGTTCTTGAATATACCAGGGCATTCCTTTTGGGACGAATGGCATGGAGCCAGCTCGACGGATTAATGCTTATTTCGGGAGCGATGGGTATCTTCGACCGTGAAACGGTTATCAAGGCAGGCGGATACAGTATTAAGACCGTGGGGGAAGACATGGAGCTTGTACTCAGGATGCGGCGCTATATGGCTGAACATGATCAGAAATATGAGGTGACATACATACCTGATCCCCTTTGCTGGACTGAAGTACCTTCCGACCTCAAGTCAATGCGAAAACAGAGGACACGCTGGACCCGTGGACTTATTGAGTCGCTCCGCACCCACCGTAAGATGTTCTTTAACAGTAACTATGGACGTCTGGGCCTCCTGGGATACCCGTACTGGTTCTTCTTTGAATGGATGGCTCCGCTTATTGCATTTTCAGGATTTATATATACAATTTACCTCATTATAAGAGATGCGCTCAACTGGCCATTCTATCTTCTTCTTTTCCTTTTTGTCTATTCTTTTGCAGTATGCCTCTCTACATGGGCTATCCTTTTTGAAGAAATAACTTTTCACAAGTACAGAAAGAAGAGTGATGTGTTAAAGCTTATCGGGGTTGCACTGTTCGAACCTTTCTTTTATCCCGTTCATACATATTTTGCCATCAGGGGAAATCTTGAAGCCCTGAGGGGTAAGAAAGGGTGGGGTAGCGCAGAGCGGTCGGGCTTTGATAAGAAAAAGAAAGACAGGAAAAAAGTCTTTGTGAACGAACCGGATCTCAATCAGTAAAACCGGGAATTAAAGATAATCCTGTCCTGACTACTTCCAGTGATTTTTTCTCCCTCGCCTCAGTTGGTGGAACTATCAGCCATAATGGCCATGTATACCTGCTTAGTGATGAGGTTACCACTCCATCGAAATATACCGACACTGCTATTCCGTCGGAATTAGAAACCATTATCTCGTAATTATATCCTCCGTCGTATGATTCTGCCCCGTCGATAACCTTCATCTGGGTCGGATCACGGAAATAAAGCAATGTCCATGGTATACGCACTTTTATTTTACTACTGCTCCATGCGGCAGCTGTGCGCTGGCCAAAACTAAAGTCAGAAGCATTTTCAACCGGGAACCTGCCGATATCCTGTTTTTTCATTGTGATCCCGTCGTTTATCCATTGCATCAATTTCCATGGAGCACCATTGGAAACAGTACTGTAAAACTTCTGAACTGCATGATTTGTGAGATCAAACCTGGGTGTCAATCCGTTCATATCATATGCCTCCGTGACTTGATATAAAGCGGTGTCGTTCGACAAAACCATTTTAAGCAGAAATTCTGACCTGTTCCCGAGGTTTTTATTGTTGGGAAGCTTCGATTCCCCGAAGCTTGCCAGATATGTGTCAAAGGCGATCATAACGGTATCCCCGGATGATAATGTCCTGCCGGTCTCTACCTCGAGGTAAAAATAGCTGTTGTCGTTGGTGGCGCTGATCTTTTCCAACGGACCTTCAGTTCTGTCGGTCTGATAATCGATGAACGGAAGTGTGCCTGTCTGGTCGAAAGTAATCAGACCGAAGTTTTGCTCAGGCGATGTAAGATTATGCCATAACTGTCTGGTTGGAATTGTAATTCCCCCTGAGATCATGCCAAATGCTTCAAGATAAGATACTATCCAGGTGGGTTTAAACCATTCGTCCATCCAGGAGAACATGAACCCCCCTGCACATCCTGAATTAACTATGTTATGCATAAGTCTCATATTCTTCTCGCCCTGCTGTTGTTCAGAGTATCCGCCGTGATGCATATCGCTGTACGCCTGGTGGGCACTTCCCCAGCTGGAAGGGACACCAAATTCGGCGATGACCAGAGGCATAGAGGAATAATGGGCTTTTAAAGCGTTCAAATAACCAAGATAGCTGTTGGGGCCGTAACTGTCGCTGTAGGTAAGGTATGATGGCTCCTCGCTGATAAAATTGGGATAGTAGGGATATGCATGATAGGATGCAAAAATTCCCGGTTCCCCGATTTTCAGGGTTATTTTTGCCAGGTCATAGGCGGCTTTGTCTTCATCAGTAAATATTTCCGTAGGATGATTCAGCGGATCAAGAGTCGGCCAGCTCGATAAGCTTACGGGACGCCTTACCGAGTAGTTCATTGCTTCATAATTTATAGTCAGTTCGAGCATCTGTGTAGCAAATACCTCAGTTGCTTTAGCATGGCTTATGCTGAGATAAGTCCCTGTATATGAGGTTGTAGAGGGATGACGGGTATCGGTGGTGTCAACCTCCTGAGGACTGATCTCCCTTCCGATAATATACCCTGCAGTCCATCTTGAAACATCAGTAATATACCTGCCATACGATTTCCCGTACCTGTAAGCAATATCCCCGTTCCCGTTAATGCAATCGATCACCTCACGTATCTCACCCGAAAACGAAGTTGTCCGGTTCAGCAGATCGTAGGATGAGGGATCAGTATAATCTTCAACTTCTTCAAGCCATATACCCTGGAACAGAAGAAGGGGATTATCAGGATGCCGCTGATTATAGTTAGCCAGTTTTTCATAAAATACAGGCGGATGAAGAGTGTAGATCCTTATACTGTTGAAACCAGCCTCTGCCATTCCTTCAATCCATTTTTCATATTCAGAGGGAGAAATGGCATATGCAATTTCTCCGGGGAAATAACCGGGAGGAGAAGATCCCAGATTGATCCCTTTCAGTACAAGGGATCTGTACTCCGAACCTGTATTCATTGCAATATGATTGCCGGATGTTTTGAAAGGCACCTCCTGTTTCATCGTAAGTTCAAAATTGATAACAGTGTCCTTTCCGATAGATATATCTGTCAACCGGACAGGATAGTAATTATCGCTGGTGACGGATGTAATAACCGGGAACCTGATCTGTCCTGTGAAAGGCATCGTTACAGGGGGCATCATATCGGGCTCAATTGCAGTTCCTGCTGAATAGAAGGAAAATCCTGAAGCTTTTACGAGTTTTCCCGAAACGGTCTTCCCTCTGAAAGTGATGGCATAGAAATAGAAACCGTTACGCTGTGGGGCACCGTTCTGGTTGGAACCGTCCCAAACAATATGATAACTGCCGGCGTAAATGGAATCGAAAAAAGCTTCCATCACCTTGTGTCCGGAAATGTTGTAGATTGAAAAACGAATATCCCCCTGACTGTTAATGATAAACGGAATGTTTACGGAATAAGAGAAAGGATTGGGATAAGGCATACCCACCTCAATCAGGCCTGAAATGTTGTCATAAATATTGGAAATCCTGAGAGAATAAGTGCCATCCGGCCTTGTTTTGATTGCATATTCAGTGGTTCCGGCAATCATCGAAACTTTTGCATCCGGAATCATTACTCCGCCAGGATCAGTTACCTTTCCGGTTACATAATAATCACGGGCGGATGATTCAATAACCGGTAATGATAATAAAAAGAGAAATAACAGGGCAGATTTTACACAGGCTCTGACGGATGATATCATATTGTCAGCTGAAGAAACAGAGTTTAAAAAAAGCAATTTTCTAATAAGGAACATTTATTCGTACATTAGTCAAATTCAATTCACAAGTGGCTTAATTATGGATATAAACGGAATTACATACCGGAATATTGAAGAAAAAGACAATAAAGAGTTGGCTGACCTAATCAGGAGTGTCTTCAGGGAATTTAAAATTGACCGTCCGGGAACTGTTTATTATGATCCGACCACTGACCACTTGCATGAATTATTCACAACGCCCGGATCGGTATACTGGATTGCAGAAGCAGACGGGACTATGGCTGGTGGTTGCGGAATATACCCTACGCCTGGTTTGCCTGAAGGATGTGCAGAGCTGGTTAAGCTCTACCTTTTATCAGTCTGGAGAGGCAAAGGCATTGGAAGGATGCTGATGGAGAAATGTTTTGAATCGGCATTGCAGCTTGGATACAGGCAGCTTTACCTCGAATCGCTCCCTGAACTTAAAAAAGCAGTCTCAATGTATTTAAAATCCGGATTCAGACATATCCCTCATGCTCTGGGGAATTCAGGCCACTTCGGCTGTAATATCTGGATGGTAAAGGAATTATAATACGTAATTACATTGTAATTACATTCTTATGAAAAACGAAAGTAACTCATTGCGGGCGGTACTGTTTGCCCTGGGTGCAAATCTGTCAATTGCAGCAATAAAATATATAGTATCGGTGATCTCCGGCAGTTCGGCGATGCTTGCCGAATCGATCCATTCATTTGCAGATACAACGAACCAGGTTTTTTTGCTTATCGGAAGAAAACGGTCGGTAAAAGGTGCTACTGAGATCCATTCATTCGGATATGGGAAAGAAGAATATTTCTGGGGATTCCTTGTGGCTGTCCTGCTGTTTTTCCTGGGCGGCTGTTTTTCAATTTATGAAGCAGTCCACAAATTCATGCACCCTGAGCCGATTGATAATTACATGTATATTTTTATTGTCCTGGGCGCGGCAATATTGATAGAATATAAGTCATTCTCAGTTGCATTCAAGGAGTTCAGAAAGGCATCGCCAACGGGATTTATCAAACCATTAAAGGATTCAACCGATACAAACCTGTTCGTAATTCTGGTTGAGGATTTCTCAGCGCTTACGGGATTGACAATCGTTTTTATTTCAACCCTTCTCTCCCTTATCAATCCATTCTTTGATGTTGTGGGGACATTTCTTGTTGGCTCACTTCTTATAATCATGTCGTACCTTCTGGCCAATGAATTAAGAAAGCTCATGGTAGGAGAGAGCATCCCGCGTGAAGTCAGGAACGACATCAGGGCAATAGTCAATAAATATACAGTCGTAAAGCATATAAACAGTATACGCTCTATGTTTATCGGGAATAATGATTTTATCCTGCTTATCTCAGTTGATGTCGAAGATTTTTGTTCCGGACACACTATCGAGACTGCCACAGAGCTGATCAAGTCAGGCATTGTTGCCAAATATCCTCACGCAAAATATATCTATATTGATGTGAAAGCAGGCAACTGATGATCGCTGGTGGACTCACATTCCCGTCAGTTGCAGAGACGGTTTGTGACTTTGGATTGGAGATTCCTCATCCCGATTCCCGGGATTCGGAATGACAATATTATTTAGGGTTATGGAGAGAGAGGAGAAGAGATTTGCCCTGGGCAAATCTCTTCTCCTCTCTCTTATTCTTCCTCAAAGGACCGTGTCATTAGCAGCGATAAGCGAGGAATCTCCTTATTTTCAAACAGTTTCAATTACCGTTGGCTTCAGCCAACGGGTAAGGGCCTACACCTCTTCCGGCAACAAATATGGCTTCCTGTATTCCTTCCTTGTGAGATAGCTGTTTGCCTCATCATCATTTACAAACCTCTCTGTCTTTCCATCAAATGTCAGCTTCCTTCCTGTTCTGAATGCAATATTCCCAAGATGCATCATAGCCGTCGACAGATGTCCTTCATTAACTTCTGCAAGCAAATCCTCTTTTTTCCGGCTCCTTACGCAATCGAGGAAATTCACAAAATGATAATCAATCCTTGCTGCGCTGTATTCGTCACGCACTGGATCAGGTTCCAGGT